>JAEEGL011903953.1_pt1 | contig 20784 bp, 23 predicted proteins | sample 9134231 | NCBI WGS metagenome assembly JAEEGL01 (sample SAMN16246548, study PRJNA631951) | gut metagenome | biome: gut microbiome; feature: rumen; material: fiber-attached | host: Bos | place: Iran: Karaj | collected 2018-10
GTTTGTAAAGCCTTGAAAGTAAGCCACTTGTAAGCTCGTTTTTCTAATGGCAGTCATTAGAAAATTCAATTTGTAAAGTGTTTGTTATCAAACGGTTATGAAAGTAACCACGAAAATAGCCATCCTAATAACCGATTTGGGTTAAATGCCAAGGATGTATAATCACGACAACCTTCTACAGGGGCATTCTTCTGGCAAAACTTCTGGAACCTCTTGTTGTGAATCGGATTAGTAAAGAACGCCGGCCATGTGTGAGCCTCCACCTCTACATCCTCATACATTTCGTAATGTATATGATGATAGGTCAACCCTGTAATTTTTCCGAGCTCTTTCTTCGAAAACTCATAAAGTTCCTTGCGTGAACTGTTCACCCATACATCTATATCGCCCGACTGTCTAAGTCCGGCAAGATCGCCATACAGTTTGGCAATACCCTGGCCCTTCAATACACAACATTGAAATCCTTTCGATCTAAAGTACTCCAGCGTTTTAGCCGTATGAGTATTCATCACCTCATTCCGCTGTTGTATCTTTGCAGCCATGCCCATCCATGTGAGGTAAAGCAATTCAGGTGGTCGTTCATCCTCCGGCAACCGCTGGACAGCAGCAAAGCAAATCCCCACAAGACTTTGCTTCTTTGCAATCTCGTACAGCACCTTCCATTCTCCTGCCGATGGCGGTCGAGTGAGTGTGTCTTGCGTGCCGATTGCCACACGTATCAATTCATAAAATATGTCATTCATTTTGTTATATCGAAATAGGCTACAACAGGATCATGATCAGAATACTTCTGCTCAACAACCCTAATGCCGTTTAGTTTAATATTATTTGTATGTAGAAAGTGATCCAATCTAAAGTGCATCAGCCCGTGCCCATGAAATGTCAGTCCTAAACCACAACCTTTTTCCCACCATGCATTACTCAGTATTCCGTCCTTCTGCAAAGTTTTGATAGTTCTACTTCCTGCAACGTCATTCATATCGCCGGCAACAATCACTTTCACATTATTGTTGTACAATGCCGAAGCTCTCTGTACAATGGCTTTCGCCTCTATGCATCGGCTATCTGTTGCTTTGTTGATAGACTCCACATAAGCAGGAATACCACTTATCCAACTATCATTCTCATTCATTACCGACCTTATTGTATCATATCCATTCGATGTCAGATGGCAAGTCAGCAAGTAGATGCTATCTTTGGGAGAATATACAAACATGCCTGTCACATATTTTCTCTCATGTACAACCTTATGGTCATACCTTTCCAAGGCTTCCACAAAAGCAGGAGGTTCTCCTTCCGCTATTCGTAATTCCTCTAACCTACCCAATGGGTACTTACTATACACCAAATTAGGACACCCATTTTGCTGCATTTTCACGTATGGATATCTCTCAGACATTAGTTTATAGAACGACTGTTCGCAATACATAGAATAGCATTCTTCCAGTATCACAATATCAGCATTCTGACCCACAATAAAATCTACCATCTCACGTGGATTCTCATGAACCGACTTGAAATATTCACCAGCGCTGTTCATGTTATAAGTTATTATCGACAATCCTTTTTGCTCATTCTTTGCAAACAGATTTACAGGAACAGATTGCGATGTGAAATTCAAAATAAGCCCAAGCACAAACGGAATAATAGAGAACCTTCGGGTGCGTTTGAAAAATGCCATAACAAGCGCACAGAGCAATAGCACACCGATTATGTAAATATAAAGAATGGGTATCCAAGTCATTTATCCAGTATATCTTCAGTTTTAAAAGGGTGATACCTATGCGCCTTCGCCTCCATTATCACCGCCATGGATTCGACAGGCTCACCACTTGTCTTATTCGTAGCCTCCAGCGAGTGATAACGCCCTTGCTCAACCACCACACCAGGGCAGTCGCTGCCGGCCGTCATCACCACCATCTCGGTCTCGTTGCCCTTATCGTCATAGAACCGCTCTATAGCGCTTCCATAGATGCAGACGACCACCTCACTCGTATCCGTATGTCGGTGGACAGCCGACTTTGTTCCGGGCAACAATACGTTGAGCATCCTCTGCCCATCCTCATTCTCGCTATCACGCAGATCATAGTTCATCCGCAACCGAGGCGACTCAGCAGCCAACTTCGCCACCGAGTCAAAAAGTTGTTTATCGAGTTTCATAAGAGACCTGTCATTATCATTTCTCAGGCACCTCAACCCCAGCCTTCATCTTCAGTTCCTCCAGCATCCAGTCAATAGACTTTTTGCCGAAGTTACGAATCTGTAAGAGGTCGCGTCTGGTGAAGTTCTTGGCGATGAACTCCGAGAGAGTATTGACACCCACCTGACGCATACAGTTAAGGGTGCGCACATAGTTCTTGTCGTTACCATCCAGGAGGTCATAGAGCATCACGTCCTCCATTGTTTCTGGCTGATTGTTTATATACTTTTCGAGATCCGCACGCTCCTGCTGAAGTTCCGCAAGAAGTGCGTCAATCTCCTTTATTCGATTTTTTGCTTGTAGTATATTCATAAGTTCGTTATATATTGTTTAAACTCACAACCGAATTGACTCCGCAGCCAACTTCGCCACCGAGTCAAATAGTTGTTTATCGAATTTCATATTAACATTATTCGTTGTATTCAGATTCGTAGTCCCAATCAGAGTAATTCTCTCTTAATAGTAGGTGTACCAAGTCTATTTAGTGTCTGCTGAAACAAATTGTTTGAACGCACGTATCCATTACGGACCAAGTCTATAAAAAACGTCTTATGATTCAGACGTATATGAAGGCCATAGCCTATAAAATTGCGAACGGTGTTTATATAGTATGGGAACTTACTAACATAAAAGTAGTCTTGAAGGCAGTTGCCCGTAAAAATTGCCATCTTTGCAAACGCTACTGGTACAGTTGTAGATTCCGACATTTGAGCACACATCAAATTGTTATATGCAAAGTCATACACCATTTCTGGTTGGGTGGGCATGATCTGCAACCGCTTCATGTCGCGAACAATTTTTATGAATACACCCCCAGGATTGCTGAATAGCATGGAAACATCGCAAAGAGCCAATATTATCAACTGATCATTGGCAAGCTCTGGATATTCCAACCTCAACACAAATTCTGCCGATAGATATGGATAATCCTTCGCACCTTTAGGCACCCGAGTAATCTGGCGCTCTATGATATACGCCATATTCTCACGAACGGCAATAGTATTAAAAGGCAACATTTCATGCTGCAATGTTTATATATAATACTCTTTAAGACCAGTAATAAAAGACCTGTATGGCAACTTTACATCCTTTTCAACAACTCTTCTAGGGAATACTGTGTCTTTTTCAATCCATTCTTTACCTACGCATTCTTGGTTCACGAATTGATTCAGTTCAACGTTCCATTCGTTACCACTCAACTTGACAGGTATCTTAAAGTTTCCGACAGGATTTGCTTTAATCTTCTTCAGACATGCCTTTATATATTCTGTATAAACATAAGCATTATTTAGGCCTGCATAAGATGTAAAGTCTTGCAGAAAATGTATATACTCATGAACAAATGTCGAAAGCTGCCCCTCGTCCATCTTCTGCAACGGAAGAAAACCCTTGGGGAACTCCGTTTCCAAATGCATTAGGAAGAATGCAGGCTCATAAAAGCCTAGCTCCTTATGTAAAACAGGTATGGTTAACTTATAGGACTTCATCTATATCTAAAACATTTTAGCCTTCAGTACATCATGGACTCTTCTATTCAACCAGCCCAATATTAGAGCCAATAGTAGAATGCCACCATAATAAACAACATATTCTGCGATAACGCCATCAACCATAGACACAAACTTCATAGCGATACAGTTTGCCACATAAAGTTCCAGCGTATATTTACCTATAAACTCCAATACGGCTTTCAATTTTCCAACCTTGTTAACGAAATGCGTGAGTGCTATCAACAGGCAAATCACAAATGGAGCCACCCAATATGTAAGGCACACCTTTCCTGTGACGTAACTGAAACACGTAAGCAAAAAGAAGAATGAAAGATTGAGCGAAACAGCCACCCATTTCTTCTTTGCTACATATATCAAGATACCAGCTAGGAATATAGGAACTCTGCATAAAGCACTATCCTGAAACCATGTAGAAGGTAAATACCAAGCTACCAACAGAAAGGGAACTGATAGCACAATATAAGCAATCAGCCCACCTTTGGATATAACCTTATAGAATAGAGGGAACAACAGATAGAAGTACAAAATGGCCGTCAGATACCAGTCAACAAATATATCACCAAAGCCCCAAAGGAAGAGAGTTGTTGACGCGCCAACGGCATCAGTCAAATTTACCCCATTAATGCTTTGTGTATCAGCACACTACACACAAGTATCAAGTATAAAGGGAGCACTCTGACATATCTTCGTTTATAGAAGTCTGAGAGCTTATTTTTGTTGATTGAATAACATAGACCGTATGCACTAAACAACATGAATATATCCACTCCGATAAGCCCATAATTCGCTACTTGGGTTAACGCACCCATAGGCAAATTGCAGCAAGCAGCATGATAAACAATCACCATCAGTATAGCAATGCCCATCATAGAGCCTCTGGTAGAAGAAAGTAATTTTGTCATACGATTCCTTGTATCAGAATATAGAAAGTCGCACCAACTTGTCAATCTTAGTTGATGCAACTTTCCGTTATTTGAGTTTATTCAGCTATCGCCTCCTTGATGCAGTCAACGATGTACTTCACGTCATCATCCGTCACATACGGACCGGCAGGCAGACAGAAGCCGACTTTGAAGAGGTCTTCTTCTACACCATTGGTATAGACATCGTTCTGAGCATAAATAGGCTGCTTATGCATTGGCTTCCACACCGGACGGCACTCTACCTTCTTGCCCAACATGAAGACTCGAAGTGCTTCTACATTCTCGTTAGGCTGACAATCGGTAGTAGCGCAATCTACTGCATGAATCACACCGGCTGCTCCACCTACCGCAGTCTTGATGACCTCTTTGTAGGCATCCTCCTGACCCTTTACGTGAACATCAGCATCGATGGTTGCTGCACAGAGCCAGAAGTTCGCATCATAGCGAGGATCAGCTGGCTGGCAATGCATGTGTACGCCCTTCACGTCCTTCAGCAGCTCCTCATAGAGTGCCTGAACATGCTTGTGGTGCGCAATGTGAGCATCAAGTACGGTCATCTGACCACGGCCAATACCAGCACATACGTTACTCATGCGATAGTTGTAACCGATAGCCGTATGCTGATAGTAAGGATAAGCATCACGAGCTTGTGTAGCATACCACATTACTTCGTTGGCATCTTCTGCATTACGACAGATAAGTGCACCACCGCCAGAGGTAGTGATCATCTTGTTACCATTGAACGAGAGTACACCATACTTACCGAATGTACCAAGAACCTGACCATCAAAACGCGAACCCATACCCTCGGCAGCATCTTCTACTACAGGAATACCATATTTGTCAGCAATAGCCATAATCTTCTCACAATCGTAAGGCATACCATAGAGTGCTACAGGAACAATAGCCTTAGGATACTTACCGGTCTTCTCCTTGCGGTCGAGGATTGCTTTTTCAAGGAGTTCAGGATCCAAGTTCCAAGTAGTAGGCTCAGATCCCACAAATACAGGCTTTGCACCCAGATAGGTGATAGGATGGCTTGAAGCACAGAATGTGAAGCTCTGTACGAGAACCTCATCGCCTGCCTGTACGCCACATCCAATGAGTGCGAGGTGTACAGCTGCAGTACCAGCTGACAGGCAAACAACCTTGCGATCGAGAGGCTCTGTGCCATCAGTCTTGCTATTAGCAAAGTTTGCAAGATCCTGCTCGAAAGCATTTACGTTAGGACCCATTGGCACTACCCAATTGGTGTCGAAGGCCTCTTTCACATACTTTTGTTCAATGCCCTCTTCGCTCATGTGGGCCAAACATAAATAGATAGTTTTACGTTCTTCCATTTTTGTAATATTTTTAATCGTTATACTTTATTTTCGATTCTTAGCTAATCGCTTCAATTCTTCTATGTCTCCATTGATCAAAGCTTCCTTCTTGGCTCTGCTCCATTTCTGGATTTGCTTCTCACGATAGAAGGCGTCATCAATTCGGTCAAACTCCTCATGATATACCAATTCAACAGGATGATGCAACCTCGTATGAGTTGCTCCCAATCCACTTTGATGTTCCTGCATCCTGAGAGTAAGATTATCTGTGCTTCCAGTATAATAACTACCGTCAGCACACTTCAATATATACATGTAGCCTTTCATAGATAAACGGTTGGTGAGCTTGTCGAACCATTCTTTCTTCAGACATAGTTGTAATATTTTAAAGTTCTATTCTTATTATTTTATCATATATTCACGACCTTCACTTTTGTCCAGTCTATTTGTTTTTCAGCAGCTTCGAGACTAACAAAGTCTGTATCCTTAATTAATTTGCACATTTTGTCAAATGCTCCACTTATTCCGAGATTTGACTTAATGCTTCTCTTTAGGCGATTACTGAAAGTTCCAGGTTCTTTGAAATATGATTCGTATAATTCCTTTGAAATAAATTTATCAAAAAGAGGAACCACATCACCAATATGGAAATATGAAATGGCATACTCACTTTCCTTCATCCTGTTCTTAACGAAAGAAAGCGGGAAGAATCGGAAATAGCCACCTCCCGAATATGCTATGCTTTTGCCAAATAGTTTGGTTGTACATATAGGGAACTCCTTTATCTCAATACCATTGTACTTAACTATTGAAGGCTCTTCTGATGTAAATGAAGCAAAACCTCCAAAGTCGCGTGCAGCTGGGAATATAGAAGAATCTATCTCAATCCCATTTTCTGCAAGAATCTCAAGAGCATACTTGTTCTGATCGCCAATAGAGAATGCGGGAGCGCGATAGCATCTGACCTTCTGTCCACTTACATCTTCCAATGAAGCAATGGCATCGTGAGTGTCTTGTCGCAACTGTTCAGGAGAAAGGGTTGTCAACCAAGAATGCTTGTTCGAATGACAGCCGATCTCATGTCCTCTTTCTGCTATTGCTTTAACAATTTGCGGATACAAGCGAGCAAGTTCGCCAACACACATAAATGTAGCCTTTGTACCTTTCTCGTCAAGAGTATCCAAGAGAAGATTCAAGTACCTATCATACTCTTGAAACTTCTGAGAGCGGTTGCCGAAGTATTCCTTCTCGATATACCACTCCTCTATGTCAAATGATAGTATGTTCATAGATTATCCTCCAATACAAAGTTTAAGAAGTTTATGCTTATTCAAATCCAAATACTTATCAAGTAACCAATAGATGATTAGTGGCACAACAACTCCAGCTGCAAACATCGTGATTACACAGATGCTCCAATGTAGGTGAAGAATGTTGACTACAACAAATTTGGTTATATACTGAGGGAACCAAGATAGTAAGTATATCGTAAACGATCTTGTTAAAACGTACAACCAGCCGCCAGGAAGTGTATTGTTGCAGAATTTCAATATAATATTGCAAACCGAAAAAGATAGTAATATTCCTATATAACCAAAAATAATATCTGAGAAGAATCCTAACAATTCATTTTCTGTATTAATACACAAGCACCCTAGAACAGATAATACAAAATACAAGATTGTAAGTCCATAATTGCCATTGATAAACTTAGCAAGCTTTTGTTCATATACATTAAAAAGTATTCCTGAGACAAAGAAAGGCAAATACCAAAGTATTGCGTTGATTTTAAATAACAGTATGTCAGGTGCGGAAAATTTTAATGTCCAGCAGGCTGCCATTAAAACCAAGGCTATTTGTGGTTTGCGTAAGTCTAACCTAAGAAGAGGGAGGATTGATACTACACAAAACATAAAGAACAAAGTTGCAATAAACCAAAGATACCCGATGGTGCTTGACTTTATATCCGGAGCAATGAACATTAACAGAAAATTCGACAAAGAGAATTCTCGGTCAACGTGCGATATAGAAGCAAACAGATATTTTATGCAAAACACAACTATTCCCAACACAAGATATGGAACAGCTAATCTTAAGAATTTCTTTTTTATAAACTTGCCTACGTTAACCTTGAAGAAATCGGGATTCGTAAGGGTATATAAATATCCAGATACAAATATAAAGAGCGGCATGTGGAAGCTATATATCCATCTATGCAACCCTTTTAGATGGAGCATGACATCTGGTTCTTCAAATCCACTATGACCGAAAACCACCAACAAGATGCCTATGGCAGAAGCCATCGTCATTGTTAAGTTACGTTCTTGTCTCATACACCTGCTTTTTGATTCCGAAATTCGGGATTAAATAATTTCTTAACATTATTATATGTACCAACCCAAAAAGGTTTCTGATCAAAGAAGTCAAAATCCTGATATGACACTTTGCTGCCAAAGAATTTAAACCATGAGGGATGGGCAGAGAATCTCTTCGGTGATTTCAAGAACCAAAGCATATCAAATCCAAGATGTCGTAACGCTATGCCCTCTTTGTACAGATACTCTTTCTGCGGCATATTTGTATAGCCGTTGATGATAACCTCTGCCCAGTTTACGCCAGCAACAACAGCACCCTTCAAACAGGCTGGGACTCTTGGATTAATCTCCATAATCATAAGTTCACCCGTTTCAGGATCACCAATAGTATCAAAATCAGCAAATCCCTCCCATTTTATATCCTTGAGTATGTTATGGCATATATTTACAATTTTCTCATCTTTGATAGAAACGGAACAGCAACTCGAACCACCCTTTACCGGATACCATCTTACTTTGTCCAAGACACTTGACGCTACCAAATTCTGATGTTCATCCACATATAGTTGAATCTTTACCTGCCTACCACCTTCCTTGATAAACTTCTGAAGGTGACAATCTCCATACTGCTTTCGGTTCTCAGGATAAACAGCAAGAAGTTCATCATAGTTATTGATGATACGCATGCCTCGTCCTCCTGTTGTCAGATTTGGTTTCAAGATTGCAGGATAAGGGAAGTCAATGAAATCTTCTACACCTTCAATTTTATTCCCATATACAGACATGTCTATCGTTTTAGGATGTGGATAACTTTTCTTGGCACACAAAGACATCAATCTATTCTTATCGTACCCATCAAGGAACGTTTCATAATGAGGCATCTTAACATGAGTAATTTTCTGCAATTCATCTACATGACGGCTTACAAATTCAGCAGCAGTATCACCCATGGGAATAACTACATCATAACCATTGTCACTCACACATTTCGAAAGAAATTCTAGGTATTTCTCCCCCAGTTGTTCACAATTGATAAAATACTTTGCATCAATAGTGTTTGACAGGTCGGCATAATTATCCTTCTCTCTATATAGTAACCCAACCTTGTGCCCCAATCTGTGTAAAGACTGAGCCATTATCAAGCCTTGGGTTCCTGTATCTAAAAGTAAGACCTTCATATTATTTTGAATTGTGTTTATCAACCATCTGGTGATAATGATACATTAACTTATTTGGCATCAGTGCAGATACAATGGGTTTAAAAGCATATACATACTTCCACCATGGATACCCCAACATTTTATACCCATTTACGCACACCTCAAATGTTTCGAGTGATGACTTAAATGATCTCTTTGTGAAGTCCTTTTCACTCTCATGATAGTAATAAAGAGGTTTCTGGAGATTATATCCATTATATCCGGCCGCATAGAAACGGAACCACAATTCAGTATCGTCACAACGCAAGGACTTTTCCGAAGTCGTATAGCCACCCAATGCATCATACACACTTTTCTTCATCATGATTGTTGGATGAGCAAAAGGTGTTGTATGAATCAAAAAGTCTTTTGTAGGTTTTTCAATATTAAGGCGCACACCTCTCTCTCCATTCTCATCAAAGATGATCATGCCACAGCCGACACAATCTATTTCGGGATGCGATTCAAGAAAGTCTACTTCTTCGGCAAAGCGTTCTGGCATGCAACGATCATCCGCATCCATACGAGCAACATACTCCCCTCTTGCTACACTCAAACAACGATTCAAAGTTGCAGCAAGATGCATGTTCTTTTCATTCTTGAGGACAATAATCTTGTCTGGATACCTTTCGGCATACGACTTTGCAACTTCGTATGTATTATCTTTCGAACCATCATCGCACATTATTAACTCCCAATCGGTATATGTTTGTGCAAAGACGGAATCAACCGCTGTCGAAAGAAATGAGGCACAATTATATATGCCCATTATAACTGAAACTTTTGGCATAGTTACTTTGAGGCTTTGATAAGTTCGTTACGATGTTGAGCGAGCATTTCAAACAATTTCACGCTATCATAGTTGTCAGCTATGTGCTGTACAGCATTTGCACCCATCTCTTTCGCTTTGTCTGGATTAGCAATGAAATATTCTATGCACTTGCGAATACTTTCTACATTCTTCACTTCTGCAAGAATACCAGTCTTACCATCGATGATAGTATCAAATTGGCCCGGAACGTTTGACACGATTCCTGGAGTACCGATTCCTCCAGCTTCAATCACCACAAGACCGAAACCTTCGCGATAGCTCAGAGAGCAGAACACATCCATGGCTGCATAATAGCGCTCCAGTTCGTTGGTGAAAGGAATATGCATGATGCGAGGATTATTCTCGATTTGTTCAACCACATCGGGACGCATAGTTCCTTCATTGTCATAATCGCCCACCAAGAACAAAATAGCCTTCTCTGGATTCTTAATTCCTAGGAATGCATCCACCAGTTCGTTAATACCCTTGTCACGTGTTATTCGTCCTGCATAACCAAAGACCATCGTATCTTCTGCGATTCCTAATTCGGCACGAATCTCTTTGTACCATTGCTCACGCTTGTTTACATCAAACTTGTTGCGATCAACTCCACTAGCACTTCCATTCCATATAACCTGAGCTTTCTCAGGTTTATAGAGACCATCTTCCAGACTAAAATTACGAATCGAATGGCTTTCCACTTCAATTGCTGTGGCATTATCGCACATCAATTTTACAAGTTTACGGTAGGCGAAACGGGCAAATCCCTTAAAATTGATGTAGCGCACACCCCATTGATTGTACATACGCACCTTTATACCAGCCCACTTTGCTGCAATACATGCATATAAAGAGGCATTTGGAGTTGCATATTGCACGATATCATATTGTTCTCGCTTGAAGATTTTGTAGAGTTTCCAGATTACTCCAATACCATCAAAACCAATACCTCGTTTCATCTTGATGGGGATGAAATGAAGATTCTCGTTCTGAATAGAGCGAAGATAGTCATCATCGTTACACATGAACGTAACATCGTAATTATGATGTTCAATCATGTAGTATGACAACTTTAGCAGGAAGGCTTTTATTGTAATCGGCACTGTTGTTACAAAACAGATTTTCTTTCTTTCTTCCATATTATTTAATTTTTATCCAATTATCAAGTATTATATCAGGTGCATTTCCATTAGTCCACTTTGTAGGGCAACAAATGATCTTAGCACGTGTGTTAAGACGGGCAGCCCAGTAACTAAAGGTACTGTTGGCAAGGATCATGTACTTACAACGCGACATCAGATACATGTCGTAGATGCTATCCTCACCCTTATTCCAATCAACAACCTGCATGTTGTCGAACTGATAAGTGTCGCGCACATACTGACTATCATCAGAGAAGAACAAGAATTGGGCATCTGGCACACTCTTCTGTATTTCTACTATTGCCTTTTGGTAATACTCTTCCGTACAGATCCCTCCGTAGGTTGAAGCATTTGCAGACTTTAGATAGTCACCTCTTCTAACGTGAACGGCAACTACATTGCCCGCCTCAATTTGAGAAACAAGTTCCGCATTTTTCTCGCTCAACTTGTCCAAGTTAAACTCCATCTTCAGGCTATCAGTAAGGTATTTCTTATCTTGCCAGTAATCGCAATGGAAGATCGCATTGTATTTGCCGTTTCTCTGGGTACAAGTCACAAGCTCTGATAATCCAAGCCTTCTAAGTAATCTGTTTGCATTAAATAGAAATCCTGCTATCAGATTGCTGGTCGAGGATGCTTCCGGCAGCTGCACATTGAACCTTTTGTTCACTTCTAGACCATTATGATCGGACAAACCGATTGCAGGATAATAGCCATATATTTTTTCGTTGGGGTACTTTTCTTTCAGCCACACATAATAGGCATACTCGAAGATCTGGTTTCCTAAGCCTCCCCAAAAAGTTACAATCTTCATAAATATATTGTATCTAAACATCGCCCACCAAGAATAACCTCAAGTAGGACACTTTCTTAATTAATTTCACTAAAACATAGCAGATAAAAGTAGCCAATAGCGTTTCTATTGCTATTTTTAACGGCTGGTTAGTTACAGGAATAATTCGAGCCAAATAATGCAACACGGTGAATTGTAATGCATAAACACCTAAAGTCATTGTACCATACTGACTGAGGAATCTGATTTGTGGCTTCAAGTATCTTCTACCTATCTCGAAAAAGAATAGCATACCAAGAAACTGAACTCCATACCGGTATAGATATGCAAAAGCACCACCCATATTGATTATATCGTAAAACAGAGGATTACCTCCTGTTGTCCAAAAAGGTACTAAAACCACATAAATCACCCCCCCCATTGCGACCATACTAGCCTTTGGCACATAGGATAAATGTTTATACAAATATCCAGCGAAATAAAACACAAAGTGATAACAGAGCTGAGTGCAATTGAATTTTGTATGGAACAGAATCATTAGCAAGCCAAGAACACAATAGCATCCTATAATCAAAAGCCATTTGCTTACTTTGTACTTTTCACACAATCATTCTGAAATGGAGGCTATTGCGGAATAAATGAATAGATTATACAGGAACCATAGACCATTATCCGGATATATCAAGGCGTCGAGAGATTTATCCAAACAAAAGGTGCCCATTTTCAAAACAGGTGCAATAATTGCCCATGTTACAAATGGTAACAATAATTGTAATGCTCTCTTACTGATTACTCCATGCTTATAAGCTCCACGATTTGCAAGAAAACCGCTGATAAAAAAGAATAACGGCATGTGAAAAGAGTATATAACCCGAAATGCAATATTACTCTCGTATTCTGGTATTGTATATTGTATGGCATGTCCTAAAATCACAAGGATAATAAGCACACCCTTCAGATTGTCTAGGTAATAAAGTCTTTCCTTCATACATTTTCTCCTTTAACAATTGCTTCAAATCTTTCAATAACTCGTTTCCTTACACAATTCTCTTTAACGTACTCTACACCTTTTTGACTGAGGTTAGAGTACATGATTTCATCTTCGATGATATCCGTGATAGCCTTATGCATAGTTGAAATATCAGATACAACGACCCCTCCTGGAAGCAAACGTGCATTTCCAACATTTGTACTCACAAACGGAACGCCCTTTGCCATGGTTTCTACCATCGCTATCGAGAATTGCTCAATCGTACTGCCTACCAGATACAGTTTGGCATTACCGATGATGTTAGGAATTAAATGTCTATCTACAGCAGTAAGGAATAACACATCACGTTTGCCATATTGTTGTTCCCATTTGCTGTTCGCTTCTAACAAACTATTGTAGTATTCATTCTTTGAAGGGCCTATAAACACCATTGCATGATCCTGCAGTCCCGACTTATAGAATTCTTCGAGGATATTAATCTGCCCTTTTATTTGGTTATAGTATGCAACGCTCACAAAATATGGTTTATCAAGGGATGCTATGTCTGGCTGCTCAACTTTGCCCGTGGGCTCTAAAAAGATATCTTCTACAGCATTACCCAAGATAAGAGACTCTAATCCATGCTGCTGGCAATATGCTATAGTATCATCAACTTCAGATAGGCTAACTACGCTATCAAACAATTTGATGCGTGATGGTATAAATGAACTGTAGTACTTCTTATAATATGCCCAGTGGTAAGTGTTTGCTATAGTATGCACTAAATCTTTTTTCTTCTCAAATGGCTTTAATCTTACGCCAGAAATGCCATGGGAATGAAGTATCTTTCTCGCTTTAATCTTTTCTAAATGTGGCAAGACGACATCCGTTGTTGCGCATTGTAAACATTCAAATACGATAACATCCGCATTGAAATTCAAAACAAAATTCAAATACGAATCAATGTCACCCCTTTTTCTATCCAAATGATCTTTATAGATATTAAAACGGTGAACGCATACCCCACCTATAACGTCCTCATTAGGACACTCTTTGAAATCTGAAGTGGCAATATCAACCTTGTGTCCCAGAGAGACTAATCCCTCCGCTAAATACTTCACGACTACAGGAACCCCACTAACATTGGGATAGTAGTTTTCAGATATAAATAGTAAATTCATCTTTGCTGCATTCTTTTTGTAAATAAAAAGATTAATATCCACGAATAACTAAGACTAAGGAACATACTACTCATAGCTCCTCGACACACTGCCATATACTGCGAATAACAACAGAATGATAGGGCTAATATATAGGGCGAGGAATCTTTTGCAAAAGTATTTAATTCCAGATATCTTATAAATGCACCAAGCATAATAAAAATGAGAAGTACACCAATAGGACCGAAAGAAATGTATACATCCGCTACAATACTACTGCCTAGACCATATAGAGGATCTTCTCCGAAATACAAATAGGTGATATATTCGGAAGAATTCATAACTGGACCGTCTGCTAAATATGCACGATAAAATCGATCGAGACCAGGAACAAGAGCACAGAATGCTTGAAAGAAAGTTGAGCCATAATTATAATCTATTTTGACAGGCACATTAGAAACAGCTACATGTAACGTATTGACACTATTCGCAAGTTCTCTAGTTACGGGCATGATTGTTTCTTGTGTATTGAGCATTCTAAAACCTTCTTTTAATGTATTAGTATCTCCTCTCATAATACCTACTAAGGAAAAGATAATTACACTTGCAACTATAATTGTTACTACTTTTTTATAATTTACAGACCTTCCTGCAATGTATATATATGCCATTACCAACAAAGATGCAATTCTGATAGCAGACGAACGGCGGCCTGTAGCAACTATTACTACAATATATAAAACAAGTAGTATCGCGGGATATTTTAACTTCGACCATTGTAATTTTTTGTGATTTTTTATTTCTAAACCATATAATGTAACCATTGCAATAAATACAGCTTGAAGCAAGATCATAATTACAAAGCTTGATCCATTTTCCTCTCCTCTTGCGTACCCTCCAATCAAGTAGCTGCGGTCTGTTGTTGCTATGTACATTGCTAACATTGCATAACCTAGTATACACAGATATTTCGGATTAGAGAAATACAAGTTAGTACTATTTTTTATTATTGTTTCATTTTTTGAATAGTACCGATATCCTAATAAAAGTGAATTTAAAGCTATACACGACAGCGAAAGAGCCTTACAGACAACCTTAGTATCTATCCACAAGCGACTATTACTGTCATCGATTAACCCAATTACGAAGTCCAAATCACATTGAAAAAATACAATGATATATACTACTATAAAAAACACACTATGCCTAAGATATATTTTACTTAAGTCGTGTTTTGCTCTTTTCTCTTCATAAAAATGAACAATTATGCTTAAAGCTGATAAAACAAGAGACACAATCATAAACTGTTTATTCATGCTCTCAGGAGCATTAAAAAACAGTAAAAATGAGAGGATAACAAATAAAATTCTTATCATATTATAATGAAGCCGTAATGTTAGACATGAATTTTCGAGAAAATTTTGTCAAATCATAATCATCGAAACTTGCTTTCATAGAGTTTTTCGCCAATATAACATCACCAAAATCTTTCGAAATCAAGTGATTTTCGAGGCAAAACGAGCGTAATAAAGATTCTATCCTACTAGAAGTCCCTGGTATGTCACAACTTAGAAAATCGCGACCATATATTATAGAAAACGCAGTACCATGGAATGAATTCGTTATTACAACGCGCGCGTTCTTTATTAACCTTAAAAACATATAGGGACTACAAGCATTGAATTGTTTGTCCACAACTTCAATTCTTCTCTGTGAAAAGCTAATATTATAAACAGGAATTTTTATCTGTTCCTTTAAACATTCTGCAATTCTAAACACATTATTACCATCCCCCATGGGCATAATTAATATATATCCATCTTTTTCAACAGTTTGCTCTGCTTGTGATTCTAAAGAATCCCAATCTTCTCTGTCAAGTAAAAAAACTGGATCTAATACATGTTGTACTGTTTGTTTGACTAGTGGTTGAATAATATCAACAGCAATATCTTCACGAACCGATATTGAGCTAAAATCCCGAAGTTGCTCAGTCACAAATGAGTTGTAGTTTGTAGGTAGCGACTCCTTCTTTAGAGCAAGGCTAGCAGCATATGAGTGCTTTTTTCCATTCTTGACAAACCCTAAATAATAAGATTTGTCCCAACCGTTAGGATAGTTAACGTTCCATATCTGATCACTACCACAAATGTAATGATCTGCTAATGGTGGATTATTGCATAGCTCTTCATAAGTGGAGTACCTTATTTTTGTTAGATTTAGTTTGTCCGAAAGAAAACGGATGAACATTTTATTTCGTTTATATCTAGATAATCCAGTATATGCTATATACATCCATTTCTTTAGCGGATTTTTTTTAAGGCGTTCATCTCCTACATATGTAATTTTATGGCTTTTAGTTACAAAAGAGGGGGCATAGTCAATTATCTCCACATTATGGCCCAGTTTTTCCAAAAACGTTTGAGACGCATAAGTTTGTAGAACTGCCCCATAACTTTGCGCACGACTACATGTTATTATTGCTATTTTCATTTGACGTACTTTTTAATAATTGTTTTTATTTTATTGCTTATGTCTGTTATAAGAATATATCTTGTATCAATAAATTTTATGTTACTAGTCTTACGTGTTAAACATTTCATTACCTTCGAGTAATTATGTGGTCGTATGGGGCGACTTTTCATTTGAACACTTAACACCTCATCGGAAGAACTTTCATTCTTTTCTACCATTGAGTTTTCAAACAGTAGCCGACCTTTTTCCGTATATACTATGACGGAACTAACACCATCCTCATCTTGAGCATAACAATCGCCCCAAAAGTCTCCTAATCTTATATCTGCTGATGACGATAATTGTTTGTACATACATTTGTCAAAACATGCAGGATTCAGACTGAAATCTCTTAGGAACATACGAAGGAAAGAATTTCTCTCACGGAATCCTGAGTTACTACTGCCTTTCTCGCCCTTTAGAAATATATTGTAACTTTCATGCCAAGGAATACGTTCCCCCGTGCTATTTGTTTTTTCTGATGCAAGAGGGTTATAAATGTGCAATCCTTTAAACTTATTTCTAAAAGAGACGTGTTCTATCTTTCCTAGCTTTCGATTAGACTCTAGATATTTTGTCCAAGACAGCTTGCTGGGAACACCATGACAGAAAAAGTCTACTAGTATAAAGTTATCTTCTATTTTAAATTTTTGGATATACCTCCTTAAAGAATCAATTTGGCAAGGTGTGCCAAAAACAAGATATTTTTGTTGTTTGTCAAAGCGATTAAATGCAAACACTGTTTCGCTTTGCAGATATTTGCTTCCTAACGACAAAGATAAATCCTCTAGATTTTCAGCTATAAAATGTATAGCTCTATGGTTTTCCACATCGTAGCGTACCCCACACACCTTATATCCTAAAGCAAGAGCACTTCTTCCTAATTCATATGCCACGCCACCTGAAGAACTAGACAACCTAACACCATGATCTTTACTCCATGAAGCAAAGAATTTGATTGGTGATTTGCAATTAGCAGGCTTATCCTCCTTGTAGGAACAAACGGAGCTGCATAGCCCACAGTTTGTACACTTATTTACATCGGTTATAATCGGCTCCAGGAACCCATTTCTGTTGAGTCTAATATTTATGATATTCTTAGCACAAGCCACTGCACAAACTCCGCATCCGAAGCAGTTCCTGGTGCCTATAATGCTTTTGTTGGTCATTTCTTTTTGATTAACTGATTGACTTTAGATATTATAAAATGTCGTTCTGCTCGTTTGAGTCCTAACATAATAACTATAAAAGTGTTTAGTATAAATATTCCGAAGAAAACCATCATTCCACTAATTGTGTCTGAAATTAATGTTGCCATATAATAACTTATCAGAATGCTAATACACGTAATTACGAAACAATGTAGTAACACCTCTTTTATGTAGTCAACAGTAGGGAATACTATTGATCTACTTAAATACATCAAACGCGCGAAAACCGCGATAGCGTTTATGATGACACGAATCAGTACTACAAAAACAGGAGACAAACCGAGTCTCAGCAGCAAATAAGCAAGAGGTAAATTTACCAGGATGATTGTTGAAATCAATATCTGATAATATTTAATTTTCCCTGTTGCTTGAATTGCTGTCCATATTGGTCCAGATGTCGTTTCTATTAAACAATATATTATCATTAATTGGGTAAACTCCACGGTATACTGAGGAACATCAACAAGCCACAACTTTAGGATTGTTTCACAACAGAAGACACATGGAAGACCAATCATAAAAATAAGATAATATGAAAATCGAGATGCTTGCTTAATCAAACTGCAAAATGACTCGTGTTCGTTAGCCGCATAGTATTTTGTCAACTGTGGCGCAAATGCTAGCTGATAATTAGCCACAAACGATGAGATTGCAGAAAAAACCTGATTAGTTATACCCATCGCAGCATTTACAACGACACCACAAAAGATATTATATAGAATATTGATTCCCTGACTAGTGAAAGCTGTTGATGCTGAACCGAATACACTCCACGATGTAAAATTGAACAATTGCTTAAATAGATCCTTATCCCAATATCTATAATAGTAACATATGTCTGTATGTCTTCTGCAAAAAATGTAATACTGAAGATTGGTTACAACTATAACAATAAGCATCAAAGCAGCATAATATACCAATCTGTCAATAGGAGAAATCATAAGCATATAAACAATCAGCAATTTTAAGACAGCTTCCAAAAGACTTACTTTTGCGAAGAACCCCATTTTCTCATAAGCAATAATAGCTGCATTATAAGGAATGCGAATAATATTTGCACATACTCCCAAGATTGAAAATTGATAAACCCAATGCATTGCCACATATCTATCGTTGGGGATGTTCAATTGTGTTGACACAAACCATAAACCTATTGTCTCGCCTAGTACAAGGACCAGTAGCGCAATAGCGATATGAGCATTCATACTCATGCAGAATACATGCTCTGCTCCCTTGTTGTCTTTTTTTCCCAATTCAATGTTAAGAAACCTTTGGGTAGCAGTGGACATTGCGGAATTAAGGAATGTGAATAGAATTACAATGCCACCAACAAGATTATATATACCAAAATCCGTTTCACCTAATTCACGTAGCAACACTCTACTAGAAAAGAGTGTCACTATCATTATCATCAAGGTTCTAAAGTAAAGGAATATAGTATTTTTAGCAATTCGTTTGTTGTTAGAAGATGTATCCGACATGCCAATTTTATTTATCTAATTCTTGATACTTACTATTTTGACTTTTATACTCTGGCACAATCTCCTTCATCTTGCGGACAATATCCATATCGTCTGCTGTAAAAGAGAGTTCGTGGAGTTCGATTTCATTCTGAAGGGCGAGGTCGTAAGGGTATTCGCGAACGGCAGCCACCTTAATCTTGGGATGGGTGCTCGGTTTGGTGTTCTCCTTTGTAGCGAGGAGTTCCTCGAAGAGCTTCTCGCCATCGCGAAGACCGGAGAACTCTATCTTTACGTCCTTGGCTCCAGAGAGGGCTATCATGCGTTTGGCAAGATCGACAATCTTGACAGGTTCGCCCATATCGAAGACATAGATTTCGCCACCATTACCCATTGTTCCTGCTTCGAGCACAAGGCGGCATGCCTCAGGGATGAGCATGAAGTAGCGAATAATCTCTGGATGGGTAACTTTAACTGGACCTCCTTTCTTGATTTGTTCGCGGAAGATAGGAATAACGCTTCCATTGCTGCCAAGGACATTACCGAAACGAGTGGTAACAAACTTTGTTGTCTGCTGATGGCCATTCAAAGCCTGACAGTAGATTTCACAGATACGCTTTGAACAACCCATTACGTTTGTGGGGTTGACAGCTTTATCGGTGGAAATCATGACGAACTTCTTGGTGCCATACTTTACAGCAAGATCGGCTATCACACGTGTACCATAGATGTTATTCTGTACGGCTTCGGCAGGATTATCTTCCATCATAGGAACATGCTTGTAAGCAGCCGCATGGAAAACGTACTCAGGCATGTATTTGGAGAAGATTTTCTCCATGCGGTCTTCCTTGCAGATTGAGGTAACGATAGTCTGTACACTGAGGTCTTTATGGTTGTTGGCCATATAGAGGCGAACGTCATGCATAGGAGTTTCTGCTTGATCGACAAGAACGAGTTCGGCTGGCTGGAACTTAGCGACCTGACGCGCCATTTCGGAACCGATGGAGCCGGCTGCACCCGTGATGAGGATGCGCTTGCCACGGAGCATCTGACCTCTACCACTGTCTGAGCCAGACATAGGTATATTCTATTCTTTCTGTTTTCCATTGTAATACTTTAATAAAGATAATATTAGATTCGTTTCCCTTTAAAATAATGGTAAATTAAAACTATTAATAGCCTTACCTACCTCGAACCTACCTCCTTGCTACCATCTTGCTATCCCCTTGCTACATCATAGCAATGTTACATTTTGA
>JAEEGL015926460.1_pt1 | contig 20784 bp, 21 predicted proteins | sample 9134231 | NCBI WGS metagenome assembly JAEEGL01 (sample SAMN16246548, study PRJNA631951) | gut metagenome | biome: gut microbiome; feature: rumen; material: fiber-attached | host: Bos | place: Iran: Karaj | collected 2018-10
AAAATATACTATGGTAGAAGATTTCTTAAAGAATCGATTAAGAAATAATGGATTAATAGTTAATACTCCAAAAGATGAAAGAATAATTAATGAAATAGATCGAATTATCTTTGATGAATTATGCAAAGGTATTATCAAAGATAGCTCAAGAGAATACTATATTAATGTAATTAATCAAATGATTAATGAATATGGAATTAATGGGGTAATATTTGGTTGTACAGAAATAGAAATGCTTGTAAAACAACATAATTTAGATATTCCAATATTTGATACAACCCAAGCTCATATTGATAAATTAGTTGATTATTCTTTAGAAAAAGTCTATATCAAGAAATAGTCTAATTTGACTAAATGATAAAAATTTGATATATTATTAGTGTAATAAATCAATTAGTTATTCGCGTTTTATTACCGTAACACTTAAAAAGTGGGGTTAATAATGATGAGAACCTAAGAATCTCCTCATGAATAACAAATCAAACACAGAAAAATTTTGTGGTGGTTTTGCTGTTCATGAAAGGAGGTTCTTTTTTATACCACAGACTAAAAGAAGGAAGGTAAAATTATGAAATTATTTAAGGAAGTTATTAAAAACAATTTAAAAATGATAATATTTTATGTCTTAATTGGAATAACAATAAATTTCTTAAGATTATACGGAATAACTTATTATCAAAAAATACTAGATTCGTTTCAATACAAAACTTTAACAATAACACCATTAATCATATATGGAATATTATTAATAATCTCAACTATCCTAGGTTACATTGAAAACTATCCTGAACAACAAGTAAAAAACAAACTATATTTTGATTTTAAATTACAATCTTTAAAGAAAATGACTACAATTGATTACTTAGAATATCAAAAAATAGGAACAGGAAAATTAGCTCAGAAAGTTGAAGATGGATCAACAGCATCAAGAGATATAATGGTTGATTTCTGGTTAAAACTATTCAGATGGTTAATTCCAACAGCATTTTTTAGTTTGTTATTTATTTATAATGTAAAATCAGACTACATCATCTTTGTTTTACTAGGTTATGTATTAGTTATCATAATCTCTAATCTAATTTTAAAAAGACTTTATAAATTAAAAGAGAAAATATTATTAAACCAAGAGTTTTTAAATAAACATTTAATTCGTGGTTTTATGGAACTAGTAATCTTCAGAACTAATAAAAAGTTTGATACTGAGATCAAAATAACTAAAGAAGGGGTTAAGAATATTGTTGATGGTAAAACTAAAATAAAATTAGTTCATGAAATATTCTTTACAGCTTTTGAATTAATAGTTAATGTTTTACAAATATTAGTATTAGCTTATGCAGTTCTTAAATCAGATTTATCAGTTGGAGCAGTAGTAACTATCATATCTCTTCTTGGTAAGGCTTATGAGCCAATTGCAATATTTAATGTAGAATATGTTGATTACAAATTAAACAAAGTAACTGTTAACAAATACATTGCTTTATTAGATTTAAAAGATGATCAAGCTTTAGAAAAAGGAATGGTATTAAAAAATCTTGTTGGTGAAATAGAATTAAAAAACATTTCTTATGGTTACAATGATGAAAAAGAAATAATCAAAGATTTATCTCTTAAAATAAAAGCTAATTCATCGGTAGCTTTAGTTGGTGAATCAGGTTCCGGAAAATCAACAATCATAAAATTAATCATGGGACTAATCAAATACCAAAAGGGAAGTGTTTTAGTTGATGGAAAAGAATTATCAACATTAAATTTAAATTCTTATTATGACAATATTACTTATGTATCACAGGAAGCACCAATATTTGATGGAACATTAAGAGAAAACTTAATATTTGACAAAACTATTTCTGATGATGAAATAATCAAAGTATTAAAGTTAGTTTGTCTTGACAAATTCTATGAAAGACTAGAAAATGGATTAGACACTGAATTAGGTGAAAAAGGAATTCGAATATCTGGTGGTGAACGACAAAGAGTAGCTTTAGCAAGATTATTCTTTGACAATTCAAAAGTAATAATTTTGGATGAAGCAACATCCGCAATGGACAATATAACTGAAAGAATAGTTATGAAGAATGTTATAAAAGAGTTAAAAAACAAGACTTTAATCGTTATTGCACATCGACTTGAAACAATAAAGGATGTTAATACTATTTTTGTATTAAAAGATGGACTTGTTAAAGAACAGGGAAAATATGCTGATTTATTAGAAAGAAATGGTTATTTTACTAAACTTTATAAGTCAGCTAAATAATGAATTGAATTAGTATGAAAGGCTAGAGAAATCTAGTCTTTTTTTTAGAAATTGACTAATTAGCAATTTTATTGTATAATATGCAATATGTTTTTTGTGAGGGGGATAATATGAATAGAGAAGAACTATTAGAACAACAAAGAAGAACTAGAATAATTAATAATGAAAAATTATATGAATCATTAAATGCAATGATGGGTGAAGATAATTTACCTAATGAATTAATTAACAAAATAAGACCACAATTATATGCTTTTTTTGATGGAATAACTGAATTTAAAGGATTAGTAAAGATTGAAAAATCTAGTGGTGTTACTGATTTTGATTATTATGTTAAATTTAATCCAACTAGTGCGATAATGAAGTTTAACAGAGTATTTACTGATGCTAAAACTAAAAAAGAAAGTGAAAGTTTTTATAAATATTTAGTTACACTTAAAAATAAAGATATTTATGTTGATAAAACATTCTCAGTAGATAAAAATAATCCTGATAATATTGTAAGTCATCGTATTTATGCTTGTACTTATTCTAGTAGAATTGTAACACGTACTTTATTACATGAATATTTATCAGATATTGATGAAAAATATAGTAGTAATGATATTGTATTTATTGATCAGTTAGCAACTTTAATTGAAAAAACAGATATGTTTTATAAAGCATTGAGAGAATCTCATGGCTACACTAATATTGTAGATACTGATTTATATACATTATTTAGATTTGCTAGACAGGATTCAGCACTATATTATGGTTTTGATTTATGTAATGATAAATATTTCCTTACTTTTATTGGTGTTAATGATTCTATGAAAATTTCAATAAAACTAAGAGATACAAAAGATACTTATATATCTTATGGAGAATTAATTGATGCTGAAGAGAATAGTGAAATAGCTAAAAAAGCTACATCAATCATCAATAAATTAAATGAACTTGGAATAAATATTGAATATCGTGTAACTAAAAAACGTTAGTTAAAATAAAAAGGTTAATTATTTAACCTTTTTTTGTTTGTTTGAAATTAAGAATAAAAAATATTGTTTTTAAAAAAAGTATGTTATAATCATATTAGGATAGGTGAAATATGAATAATAGTGAAAACGATTTCAACAAAGTGTTAGAGAATATTGATAATATTCCTATGTTAGATGATGAAGACTTGAAGAAAATGGATTTTTATGAATTAGCTTATTATGTACAAACATTAAATCAAATTGATGCTTTAGCTAATGATGATGAAAGTGATGGTGTATTATAATGAGTGAATTAACAGCCAATAATAATATGTCATATTCTATGCCTAAAACAAAAGAAAGAAAAGCAAAAGCTCTTAATGAGATGAAAGCTAAGTTAGAAGAAACTAAGCTTAATCTTATATATGCTGAACTTGAAGAACTTAATATTCCTTTTAATAGGAATTATACTTCAGTTAATGAATTAGTTCATGATTTTGAAGGTAAAGTTAGTGATATTGATTTTAATAATATAAAAAACATTGTTGATAAAGTAGAAAATTCTCTTGATACGATGGTTAGTGAATTAGAGAAAGGATCTACATCTGCATTTACAAGAGTAATGACTAGTGATTTAGCTAAAGGAATAGCTAAATCTTTAGGAATATCCTTAGCCGGAAGAACAGCTTTATTACTTGCGCCAACAGTTGGAACTAAAGCTTTAGTAGCTGCTGGATTAGCTGGATATGGACTATACCGAGTAATAAAAAATCGTAAAGAGATAATAAAAATAAATGAAACTAATGAATTAAATAATATATTACAAGACTTAGAAGTTACAAAAGATGAAAATAATAAATATTTAGATACAAGATTTAATGAGAGTATTCAAGAAGAAATAAGATTATTCTTAAAGAATAGTAATGTTAAATTTGATGATACTGGATATCGTTCATTAAGAGAAATAATATATTCTTTAGATAATGATAAAAAAAGAAGTCTATGTGCTTTATTAAATGATAAACTTGGTAAAGGAATAGATATCGAAAAAAGAGTTAAAAAAGCTAAAAGAAAACTTAATGTTGTAGCTAGTAGTGCCGCTGGAGTTAGTGCAGGTTTTGCTCTTGGAATGCAAGCTGCTACTGCTGTTAATAGTATTGATCCAGCTCTTACAGCCGGTGTATTAAATGGAACAGTTTTAGCTGGCTTTGCTGAAAAAATAAGTGGAGCAGATTGGTTTACTAAATTATCTGGAGCGATTGGTTTAGTAGGTTCAGAAGTACTACAGCATGTTCCTATAATAGGTAAAGTAGTGGAAAAAGTATTAGCTGCTGAGAATTTAGCTGCCTTTGCGGCTATTGGTGCAACTGGTGGATTAGTAGCTAGTTTAGGACTTTATGTTGTATCAGTTCTTAAAAAAATCTTTAATTCTTCTAAAAATAAGAAAGAAACTCTTGAATATTTAAGACTAGATAATGAAAAATATGGTGAAATGGATAAACCAGAGTTAGAAGAAATAGCTAAAAGAGTTCATGAATCAGAAAACTTTGGTGAACTTGCAGTTATTGATTTAGTTACAGGATATTTAAAAGAGAATAATATTACTCTTAATGGTAATTTAAAATCTATTAATGATCTAAGAGAAGCGATTAATGGTTTATCTAAGGATGAAAAGAAAGTTGCTCATAAGATTTTAAGTAGTATTGATTATAATTTAGATAATGATCCTGATTTCTTAAAAGGATTAAAGAAAGCTGGAAAAATATCATTAGCTTTATTTACTTCTGGTCTTGCTTTAATGAGTGTATATGATATTGTTAAAGGAGGAGAGTTCTTACCAGAATTAAGTAAGAAATTATTTCCAGATAATAATATTTATAATCCAATAACAATAGCACCAGTAGATCAACCATATAATGTTGATAATCCAATTGAAAAAGAAATGATGGACCACGCTCGTGAAATAGATTTAGAGTTTAATGATATAAAATATCATACAGTTATGGATGGAAATGCTCAAACTGCTTATGGAGCTTCTTTTATGGAACATAATCCAAGTTTTCAAGGTGTTCTAAATGGTGGAGCAGTTGTTAATGCTGGAGTAACAGAAAATGCCGCAAATAATATTCACTTTTTAGATTTTCTAATGCCAGCACAAAACACACCACAAGAAATGGTTCCAAATATTCCAGCAATATGTGAAAGATTAGACCAATTATCACCAAAAGAATTATATGCTTTTGCTAGATATACTAGTAGTTTAAGTGGTGGTGGTAAAATGTTAGAGGCAACAAAACAAATATTAGGTTATGAAACATATTTGGAAAAGATTACTAAATATATAACTGGTGTTGAAAATACTCAAAAATTACATGAATTAATAATTGATGTATCTCGTAAAGTATTAACTGGAATGATCCCATTATCTGCTGCATTTTCTGCCTTAGGAATCGCTAGTAAGAAAAATAATAATGATGACTATAAAGTAGCTGAAGAGGAACTTGAAACAAGTAAAACAAAATAAAGACTAGAAATATCTAGTCTTTTTCAGTATAATAAAACTAAGTAGGTGATAATATGATTAGATTTGATAATAGTGAACCATTTATTAAACCATATGGAATTAAATTTAAAGAAGGACAAGATCCTAATATTAAGTTACCCAAAGTAGCTATTGGAGTATTTTCTAGATATCTATATAAAGATATTGTTGAAAAGTTTAGTACCAAAGAAGTTGGTTGTATTTCAGGAGCTAATTTAGAAAGAGATGTTTATATTATTAATTATAAAGGAACTTTAGTTACTTTATTTATGGCAGGTGTAAGTGGAGCTTGGATAACTGCCGATATGGAAGAATTACATTGCCAAGGTGTTGAAAAGTTTATTATCTTTGGTAATTGTGGAGTATTAGATTCTAAAATAGAAGATTGTAGTATTATTATTCCTACTATGGCATATCGTGAAGATGGCGCAAGTTATCATTATGTTCCAGAATCAGATACTATTTTAATGAATCCTAAATATGTTGATGACTTTACTAAGATATTAAAGGAATATAATTTTAACTATATAGAAGCACCAACATGGACAACCGATGCCTTTTATCGAGAAACAGTTAATAAACTAAAAAAATATCAAGAATTAGGGGTTAAAACTGTTGAAATGGAAGGAGCTTCTATTGCTGCTGTATGTCAATATATGAATGTTGATTATTTTACATTCTATTATGCAGGTGATAACTTAGATAGTGTTGAATGGGATGAAAGAAGTTTATCTGGATTAATTAATATTGATAAGAAGAAAGAGGTAGCTATATTAGCCTTAGAATTAGCCTTAGTATTAGATAAAAAAACTAAAAAACGTCAATGAAAGTTGACGTTTTAATATGTTATGTTATAATAATTACTCGGGTGGGTTATGAAAAATAAAATAATAGATATAGATACTGCTGTTATAATGTTTATGGCAATATCTTATTTACAAGAAAATAGAGTTATTGATTTATATGTATTTAGAGATTATTTATTTGATAGTTTTGCAAGAAGTAACGAATTTCTTTCACAAGAAGAATTAATTGATTTTGAAGATGAATATTATCGTATAATGAATTTTTATGTAGAAGATGGTTTATTAGATGAAGTAGAAGGACATAAAAGACTATATCGAGTAAATAATTGTATTAATTATAAATACATTATTGAAAATAATTCTGAAATCTATAAAGATATGGTTGAGTTTTTCTATCGATTTGTAGAGAAATCAATTCCCAATGTTACAGTTTTACCAAGATTCAAAATAAAACAAGATAAAAAATAAAATGAAATTCATTTTATTTTTTTTATATTCAACCAATAGTTTAGTTTTTCAACTCATAGTTTATTTATTTTTTATAATAAGTATAGTAATATATATCTTGTGAGGTTTTTATGGATAAAGAATTAATTGTTGTAAGTGCAGTATGGTGTCCATCATGTTTACTTTTAAAAAAAGAATTAAAAAAGATACATGAAGAATATCAAATAAATTATCAAATGCTAGACTATGATTTTGATGAAGATAAAGTTAAAGAATATCAAGTTGGTGATAAATTACCAGTTATGATTTATAAAGATAAGAGATTAATTGGTGAAAAAAGTCATAGTGAAATAATCGAATTTTTAAAGGAGTGTCAGTTAATATGAAAAAACTTTCTAAGTTATTATTACTTTTATTATTAGTTTTAATACCATTTAAAAGCTTAGCTGTATCAGAGTTTTATAAGGATCCAGTTGCTAAAATAGTTGGTGTTGAAGAAAATAAAAATAAAATAAATTTATATTTATTTCATGGCAGTACTTGTCCTCATTGTGCTGAAGAAAAAGTATGGCTAGAAGATATGAAAGATAAATATAAAAACGAAGTAAATTTTTATTATTATGAAGTATGGGAAAATGCTAATAATGCAAATTTAATGAATCAAGTAATATCTAAGTTAAATATTAAATCATCTGGTGTTCCTTTAACAGTTATTGGTGAAAAATATTATGTTGGATATTCTAAATCAACAGCCTCTAGTATTGAAAATGTTATTAAAAATTATTTAGATGATGGTAAAAAAGAAAATGAAAAAATTACTATTCCTATAATTGGGGAAGTTGATGTTAAAAATGTTTCTATACCATTAGTAGCAGTGATTCTTGGATTTATTGATGGATTTAATCCTTGTGCAATGTGGATATTACTATTTTTAATTAATTTATTAATTGGTGTTAATGATAAGAAAAAAGCTTGGATATTAGGTTTAACATTCTTATTTATTTCCGGATTAGTATATTTCTTATCGATGTTAGGAATTAATTTAGTTTTAGGTATTGCAACAATTAATTGGATGAAAATAATAATAGCTATCTTTATCTTAGTAGCTGGAATATTTAACTTTAAGAAATATTTAAAAATACGTAAAGAAGAAGCAGCTTGTACTGTAGTAGATGATAAAAAACGTAAAAAGATGATTAAAAAGATGGGTAAAGTTGTTAATAGTAAAACCTTTGGTTTAGCTTTAGTAGGTATTATTGCTTTAGCAGCTTCAGTTAATTTAATCGAATTAGCTTGTTCTTTAGGATTCCCATTAATCTTTAATGAAGTATTAACAGTTAATAGTATTACTGGAATAGCAAGAATTATTTATTTATTAATCTATATATTCTTCTATATGTTAGATGATATGGTTGTTTTTGCCATTTCCATGTTTACTCTTGAAGCAACTGGAATTACTAATAAATATAATAAGTTATGTACTTTAATTAGTGCAATTATTATGATTATTATGGGATTATTGTTATTATTTAAACCAGATTGGTTAATGTTTAATTTTTAGGAGGAAATATGATTTATTTAGATTATGCTGCTAATACTCCTGTTGATGATGAAGTACTAGATGCATTTACTGATGCAACTAAAAAATATATTGCTAATCCCAATAGTTCTCATCCATTAGGAAAATTAGCCAAAGATGAAATTGATAAAGTTAGTAATGAAATAGCTAATTATTTTCATACAAATAAAGAAAGTGTAATATACACAAGTGGTTCTTCAGAATCTAATAATCTTGTGATTAAAGGAATTGCTGAGACTAGAAAAAATCTTGGTAATAAAATAATTATTTCGGCAGTAGAGCATTCTTCAGTTGTTGCGCCATGTAATTATTTAGCAAGTCTTGGGTATGATGTAAGTGTTATTCCTTTAACTAAAGAGGGAGTAGTTGATTTAGCTAGATTAGAAAAAGAATTAGATGATAAAACTATTTTAGTAAGTATTTGTGCTGTTGATTCAGAACTTGGAACTATTCAACCAATTCAAGAAATTAATAAAATTGTTAAAAAACATTCTAAAGCTATTTTTCATACTGATGCAACACAAGCAATTGGTAAAGTTGAGATGAATTATGATGGAGTAGATTTTATTAGTTTTGGTCCTCATAAATTCTTTGGATTAAATGGTTTTGGTGTTTTAATAAATATGAACAATATAAAAATAACTCCACTTATTCATGGAGGTAAATCAACAACAATATATCGAAGTGGAACACCAGTAACAGCTAACGTTATTGCTTTAGGTAAGGCTTTTCAATTAGCTACTAAAAATCAAAAAGAAAGATTTGAATATATAACTAAGTTAAATAAAACACTTCGTGATGAATTTAAAAAACTAGATTATGTTCATATAAATAGTCCAGAAAATGCTATGCCTAATACTTTAAATATTAGTTTAGTTGGTAAAGACACGAAGAAAGTATTAAGTGAGTTAGAAGAAAATGAAATATATTTATCAACAACTACGGCATGTGCATTAGGAAGTAGTCCATCCAAATCAGTTTTAGCTATTACTGGAAGTGAAGAACTTGCTTCTAATACAATAAGAATTAGTATTTCACATTTAACAACGATGGATGAAATTAATAAGTTTATTGAAATATTTAAAAAAATAACTAAATAAAAAAAGTCTTAAAATAAAGACTTTTTTATTTTATAAATTTATTTAATAAATTAATTGCAATATCATAAGTTTTATTATCAATATCAAGTGTTGGATTAAATTCGACTAAATCCATTGATTTAATATCATTTCTTCTTGTTACTAAATAATCCATTATTTGATAAGCTTCATCAAGGTTAATTCCATTTATTTCTGGAACACTTACACCAGGGGCTAATTTTGGATCAATTACATCAATATCATAACTAATATGAGTACCAAAGGTATTATTAAGAGCTATTTTAAAAGCTTCATCCATTACATTTTTAACGCCTTTATCATGAATATCTTGGGTTGTATAAATAGTAACACCAGCATCACGAAGATTACCAATTTCCCATGGATCAATACTACGAGCACCAACAATAACACAGTTTTTAGGATTAATATAATTGTTAGTAATAAAACTAGTTAAATCATCACAATCATATCCATTAATGGCTGCTAAAGGAAGACCATGTAAATTTCCTGTTCTAGTTGATTTAAAAGTATTAAAGTCACCATGAGCATCAATCCAGATAATACCAATATTTTCATGATACTTTTGACTAGCTAAAGCAGATCCAATAACTGCAGAATGATCACCACCAATTAAAAGGGGGAAATCATTGTTGTTTAGTACTTCAAATACGTCATTAAATACTTTTTTAGTAAAGTTATTAACTGCATTTAAATTTTTTCTTAAATCTTCTTTATCTTTACTTTTAATAATATTATCTTTATCAATAGAAATTATTTTATTATTTAACTCTTTAGTTAGTAGTTCTGGACCTAAATTAGCTCCATCAACATGTACTCCTAAATCAGTGTTTGCATTAATAATTGTTATCATAAAACCACCTCATAAAATAATAGATTAATAATTGGTGTTTGTCAAGTTATTTAAATTTATACTATAAAAAGTTTAATAATTGAGATATAATTATAAATAGGTGATAATGTGAAAAAACTAAGTGAATTACTAGATTGTGATTTAGATGTATTAATAAATGGTATAAAAACTAATTCTCGAGAAATCGAAAAAGGGGATTTATTTGTTTGTACTGATCGAGGAACATTAGATCGTCATAATTTTATTGATGATGCAATTAGTCGTGGTGCTAGTGCAGCTATTGTAAAGCGTGATGTAGGAAAGAAAAGTATTCCAATTATTAAAGTAGATGATCCTAATGATATATTAGCTTCTCTTTGTTCTAAATTTTATGATGAACCAACAAAAAAACTAACTATGATTGGTGTGACTGGAACAGATGGGAAAACTAGTGTCGCAACGATGATTCAAGCTCTTCTTGGAAATGATAAATGTGGCTATATTGGAACAAATGGATATAATTGTTCAAAGTTCTCTAGTGAAATAGCTAATACTACACCTGATTCGGATAAACTATATAAATATTTTAATGATTTCTTGGAAGCAGGATGTAAATACTGTTCAATGGAATCAAGTAGTGAAGCCTTAATGCGAGGAAGACTTAATGAAATAGATTATGATGTAGCAGTTCATACTAATATTACTAGTGAACATTTAAATATTCATGGTACTTTAGAGCAATATATTAAAGATAAATGTAAATTATTTGCGCAAGTAAAAAAAGATGGATATTGTATTTTAAATAAAGATGATGATCATTTTAAAGAAGTTAGAGATGCTTCTTCTGGAAAAGTATTAACTTATGGTAAAGATAATACTTGTGATTTATATTTTAAAGATGTTACTTTATTACCTGGAAAAAATATCTTTACTGTTTGTTATCAAAATAAAGAATATCCTATTGAATGTAAAATGGCAGGTTACTTTAATATTTATAATTTATGTGCCGCTATTCTTACCATGTTTGCTTTAGGTTTCAAGTTTGATGATTTTAAAGAAAGAATTCTTGATATTAGAGTAAGTGGTAGACTTGAATTAATCGATAAAGGACAAAACTTCTATGTTATGGTTGATTATGCACATACCCCAAATGGTATAACTAAATTACTAGAATATGTAAGATTACTTCCAATTAAAAGAAGTATTGTAGTAATTGGTCAAGCAGGTGAACGTGATCCATATAAAAGAAAAGATGTTGGATATATTGTATGTTCTAATTGTGATAAAGCTATTTTTACTTATGAAGATCCAAGAAGTGAAGATCCTCGAGATATCATAGAAGATATGTTAGAAAGAGTAAAAGGAAAGTATGATAATTATGAAATAGTAATTGATCGTCATGAGGCTATTAAAAGAGCTATTAATATTGCTCAGGAAGGCGATATGGTTATGATTCTTGGTAAAGGTAATGAAACATACGAAAAATTAAAAGATGAAGTAATATACTTTAATGATATGGAAGAAGCAGAAAATGCTTTAGATGAATTATTAGCAAGTACAGAATAAGAAGTACTTGCTTTTTTGACTATTTATGACAAAATAATAGACTAAAGATAGAGAAAATGGTATCATTATGTTGTAATTATTCAAGGAAGATAAGTAATAAAACAGGTGATTTTATGAAGAAAATAGATCTAATTGTTCCATGTTATAATGAAGAAAAATGTATTAAAGAGTTTTATAATGAAGTTAAAAAAGTTATTAAAGATATGAAATATACTTTTCAAATTATCTTTGTTGATGATGGTAGTTATGATAAATCTTTAAGTATCATGAAAACTATAGCTAGAAAAGATCGTGTAGTTAAATATCTTTCTTTTTCTCGTAATTTTGGTAAAGAAGCCGCAATGTTGGCAGGACTTGAGGCATCTAGCGGAGATTATGTCATTATTATGGATGTCGATTTACAAGATCCACCATCTTTAATTCCAGAGATGTTAAATATTATTGAAAAAGATAAATATGATGTTGTAGCAACTAGAAGAGTAACAAGAAAAGGGGAACCAAGAATACGAAGCTTTTTTGCTAGACGTTTTTATCATCTTATTAATAAAATGAGTAAGATAGAAATGGTTGATGGAGCTAGAGATTATCGAATGATGACAAGACAAGTTGTTGATAGTCTATTAAAATTAAAAGAATGTAATCGTTATTCTAAGGGATTGTTTTCTTATGTTGGATTTAATACTAAATGGTTAGAATATGAAAATTGTAAAAGAGTTGATGGTGAGACTAAATGGTCTTTTTGGAAATTAGTTTTATATGCTATTGAAGGTATTACTTCCTTTAGTACAAAACCATTAATTATTTCTGCAATAATAGGTTTTATCTTTTGTGTAATTGCTTTTATAATGATAATTGTAATTATTGTCAAAACCTTAGTTTATGGTGATCCAACATCTGGTTGGCCAAGTTTAGCATGTATAATATTTTTAGTAAGTGGTATTCAACTACTATGTATTGGGGTTATTGGTGAATATTTAGCTAAGATGTATATTGAAGTAAAAAATAGACCAATTTATCTTGTTAAAGAGAATAATATGGAGAAAAAATGAAAAAATTTTATTTAAAAAACAAGGAAATCATTAATTATTTAATAATTGGTGTACTAACTACAATAGTTAGTTTAGCAGTTTACTATGGACTAACATTAACTATTTTAGATCCTAATAATGGTATAGAACTACAAATAGCTAATGTAACATCATGGATAGCAGCAGTTAATTTTGCATATTTTACTAATCGTAAATATGTTTTTTCAGTCGATAATAAAGCTAATTTTAAAGAAATAGTTAGTTTTTATCTATCACGATTACTTACTTTATTTATTGATATGGCTGTTATGTATATTTTTGTAACAGTTCTAAAGTTTGATGATAAAATAATGAAAATTATTGCCCAAGTTATTGTTGTTGTTCTTAATTATGTATTTAGTAAATTTATTGTTTTTAAAAAGAAATCGTAGAGGTTAATTATGAAAAAAAGAGTTATAGTATTATCAATAATATTGCTGATAATTTTATGTATAGCTTTTTTTAGTATGTCATTAAGTAATAGTAATGATACTTTTTATTTAATTAAGCTAGGACAAAGTATTACTAAAAATGGTATTGATATGATAGATCATTTCTCATGGATACCTAATTTGCCATATACTTATCCACATTGGTTATATTCTTTAATACTTTATTTGATATATCATAATTTTGGTTTTATGGGTATATATATAAGTACTTTAATATGTTTTATTATTTTAATATTGGTTATTTATTATATTAATTTAAAGATTAACAAAGATCGAATACTTGCTTTGATCGTTTCTATTATTAGTATTATTCCCTTAAGTCTTTTTCAAGCTCCAAGAGCTCAATCAGTATCAATTGTTTTTTTGATTTTAGAAGTATATTTTATTAATCAATTAATATCTAGTGGTAATAAAAAATACATTGTTTATTTAGCTCTTTGTTCTTTGATAATAGCTAATGTTCATGCAACAATCTGGATTTCTTTCTTTGTGTTTTTCCTACCATTCTTTGGTGAACATTTACTATATTTATTTAAAAAGAAAACGAATAAGAAATTAAGTTTTAATAATCGTTTATCAGTTAATAAAATAAGTAATATTAAATTGGTTTTAATAACTTTTATTATTTGTTTTATAGTAGGCTTATTATCACCATCAAGAATATGTTATACGTATTTTTTTAGAATAGCTTTGGGGGATAGTCAAAGTTTTATAACGGAACATGCCCCAATTATCATAATCAAATTTCCTTTAATAATTATTCTTTGGTGTTTATTATTCTTTTCTAAATCTAAAATTAAAATATCCGAATTTTTAATGCTAGGTGGAGTTACTCTAATGACTTTCTTAGCTCAAAGACATTTAATCTTTTTCTGTACGATTGGTTTATTATATTTTTCAATTATTTTAAAACGTAATATTGATGAAAAAAATGATTTAACTTTTGATATATTAGAAAATAAACTATTTAAAAAAATAATTATTCCAATTATATTGATTGCTGTTCTTTTAATACCATGTATTATTCATATTACAAGTATTGATAAGAAGTTTATTGATGAAAAAGACTATCCTGTTTCTGTAGTTAAATATATTAAAGAAAACTTAGATTATCAAAATATTAAAATAATCAATCAATATAATTATGGTAGTTATTTATTATTTAATGATATTAAAGTATTTATTGATTCTAGATGTGATTTATATTATAAAGAATTTAATGGTCAGGGAATTGATATCTTAGATGATTATTTTAAGTCATTTACAAGTCGGAATAAGTATGATTATGATAGTTTACTAAATAAATATCAAGCTGAATATATTTTAATAAATACTAGTGATCCTGTGTATTATATGTTAAAAAATGATAATCGATATAGTATGGAATTTGTTGATAATTATTTTGCTCTTTATAAAGTAATTAAAAATATTTAATTGAAATAGGTTTATGTCTTATGAATACTTGAAAAAAACGATTATTTTTGCTAAAATGTTAGTGATGGAGGTGTTATGCGGTATATTGGTCTTGATTTAGGTACAAAGACATTAGGAATTAGTTTATCTAATGGTATTATTGCTTCAAACTATAAAACAATTAGACATAATGAAGACTATGATTATTTAGTAGATGAAGTTGGAAAAATAGTTATTGAAGAAAAAATAGATAAAATCGTACTAGGTTTTCCTAAAAATATGAATAATACTATTGGTGAAAGAGCTAATATTACGTTATCTTTTAAAGAAAAACTTGAGAAGAAAACTAAATTAGAAGTTATTTTAGAAGATGAAAGATTAACTAGTTGTGTAGCTAATCAAGTATTAATTGAAGCAGATACTTCAAGAAAAAAAAGAAAAGAAAGGGTAGATGGTGTGGCTAGTGTAATAATACTTCAGTCATACTTAGATAGGAAGGATTAAAATATGGAAGAAAAAAATGTAATTAAAGTTACAAATGATAAAGGAGAAACAATTGTATGTGATATACTATTTACTTTTGATAGTGAAGAAACTGGAAAAAGTTATATAGTTTATACAGATAATAGTAAGGATGAAACTGGAAAAGTACGTGTATTTGCATCAATCTTTGATCCAAAAAATCCAAAAACAAAATTAGAAGATATTAAAACAGAAAAAGAATGGAAAGTTATTGATACAATTCTACAAACATTACAAGAAGAAATCAATAAACCAAGTGAATAATAAAGGAGAGAATAATGAAGAAATTACGTAATGTTATGTTCGTATTTCTTTTATTAACTGCAGCTATTTGTATAACATTAGGACTATTATATCGTCATTATACAAGCCCAATAGGGGGAAGTAGTGATCCAATTATACTAAATTATGATGGTAGTAAACCAATTGCGGACACTTTAAAAGAAGCTGATTTAATTAGAAGTACAACATTTTTTAAAATTTATTTAAAATTATTTAGAATTGATGATACTGGTTTTAAAAAAGGAAAGTATACCCTTAATAAGGAAATGGATTTAAGAGAAATAATTGATAAAATCCAAGAGGGTACTCATCGTAGTGAAGAAGAAATTAGTATTACTTTTAAAGAAGGTATTACGATGCGCGATGTAGCTAAAGTAATTGCTACTAATACAGAAAATACCGAAGAAGATGTAATGAATCTTTTTAAAGATGAAGAGTACTTAAAAAGTTTAATCAATGATTATTGGTTTATTACGGATGCTATTTTAAATACTAATATTTATTATCCATTAGAAGGTTATTTATTCCCAGATACATATCGTTTTGTAAATAAGAATGTAACTGTTAAAGAAATATTTGATAAATTATTAAAACAAATGGATGCTAAATTAACTCCATTTAAAGAACAAATAGAAAGTAATAAGTTAAATATTCATGAAATATTAACTCTTGCTTCTATTGTAGAAAAAGAAGTTCGTAATAATGAAGAATATCGTAAAAAAGCAGTTAGTGTATTTATTAATAGAATGAAACGTGGAATGAGTCTTGGTAGTGATGTTACAACTTATTATGCTTTAAAAATTGATAATGCTCAAACGTATATTAAAGAAAAATGTGGTGGTAGAAACTGCATTAATTATCAAGTAGTTAGTCCATATAATACTAGACTTCAAAATGGTTCTATGAATGGAAAATTACCAGTAGGACCAATATCAACTATTAGTGAAGGAAGTATTAAAGCAGTATTAGAATATGAAGAAACAGATTATATTTACTTTATCTCTAATATCAAAACAGGAGAAATGTTCTTCTATAATAATGCACGTGAATTTGAAGCAAAGAAAGTGGAGTTATCTAAAGTAAACGGAGGTTTGTAATATGACCAAAGAAGAAAGATATGAAGAAATCGATCGAATAAAAGAATTTGCGAAACGTGAAAATATTCCCATTATGCAAGATGAAGGTATTGAGTTTTTAACTTCATTTATTGAAAAAAAAGGGACGAAAAACATTCTTGAAATTGGAACAGCAATTGGATATTCAGCTATTATGATGGCGTTAGTTAATTCAAATATTCATGTTACAACGATTGAAAGAGATGAAACAAGGTATTTAGAAGCTCTTAAAAACATCAAAAAACTAGATTTAGAAAATCGTATAACACTTATATATAATGATGCCTTAAATGTTGAAATAGAAGATGAATTTGATTTAATATTTATAGATGCAGCTAAAGGTAAAAATAAAGATTTCTTTAATCACTTTGAAAAGAATTTGAAAAATGATGGCTATATCATTACAGATAATATGAGCTTTCATGGTTATGTAGAGATGAACGAAGATGAAATACCAAGTAAGAATATCGAAGGAATAGTTAGAAAAATAAAAGATTATATTTACTTTTTGGAAAATAATATGCAATATAAAACAACAATATATAAAATAGGTGATGGTATTGCCGTTACTGAAAGAAGGTAACAATGAAATTATTAGTAGGTTTAAATAAGAAAGATATTCTTGATTATTTAGATTATACTAATTCTTTTATTATTGGTTTAAAAGATTTTAGTATTAATTATCAGGAATATACAATAGAAGAAATAAAAAAAATAAAGAAAGATTATCCAAATATTGAACTTTTTGTTTCTCTTAACAAGAATATTTTTAATAGTGATTTAAAATTATTAGAAGAAATCCTAGAAGAGTTAAATAATATTGATATTAAGGGTGTTCTTTTCTATGATCTAAGTATTTTATCTATTGTTAAAAGAAAGAAGTTAAATATCCCATTAGTATGGGCAGCTGAACATATGACTACTAATTATAATACTTGTAATTATTATTATGATAAGGGTGTAGAATATGTTTACTTATCAAGTGAAATCACTGCGGAAGAAATTAAAGAAATTAAAGAAAAGAGTATAATTAAACTAATTAGTTATTTTTTTGGATATCCAGATGTTTCTTTTAGTAAGAGAAAACTATTAACTAACTACTTTTTATATAATAATTTAAATAAAGAAAAAGACTGGTATACCATAAGTAGCGATGAAGAAAATAAATATCTTATTAAAGAAAGTAAACTAGGAACTAGAATTCTTTATGGAAAAGTATTAAATGGTATAAAGCCTTTTAATGAATTAAAAGACATCGTTGATTATGCTATCCTTAATGAAGAATTAATGGATCATGATATATTTATGAAATCATTAGTAGTGTTTAAAGAACTTAATGATAATAAAATAACTAGTGATGAAGCTAATAAGAAAATAATTGAGTTAGTTAATAGTGATGATACAGTCTTTTATTATAAGAAGACAATATATAAGGTGAAAGATGAAAACAAAAATTGAATTATTAAGTCCAGCTGGGGACTTAGAAAGACTTAAAATAGCTTGTCTTTATGGAGCTGATGCAGTATATATTGGTGGGAAAGAATATTCTCTTCGTGCAAACGCCAATAACTTTAGTATTGATGAAATAAAAGAAGCTTGTGATTTTGCCCATAAACTTAATAAGAAAGTTTATTTAACATTAAATATAGTTTTTCATAATGAGGATATTGATGGTGTTTATGATTATATTAAAAGTGTTGTAGATGCTGGAATTGATGCTTTTATTGTTAGTGATTTATTTATTGTAAAATATATTCATGATAACTTTAAGACAGAAGTTCACTTAAGTACCCAAGCTTCAACAACTAATGTGGAAAGTGTTAAATACTTAATGAATGAAGGGGTAAAAAGAGTAGTCTTAGCAAGAGAAGTAGGACTTAAAGAAATTAAAGAAATAATTGATGAAACGGGAGTTGACATTGAATGCTTTATTCATGGTGCAATGTGTACATTCTATAGTGGAAGATGTGTTTTATCAAATTATTTTACTAATCGTGATTCTAATCGTGGGGGATGTGCCCAAGTTTGTCGCTTTAATTTTGATATAGATGGAAAACCATTTTCGATGGCAGTTAAAGATTTAAATGCAGCTTATATTATTAAAGATATGATTGAAGCTGGTATTAAGAGTTTAAAAGTAGAAGGTAGAATGCGTTCACCATATTATTTAGCAACTGTAATATCTAGTTATCGTAAAATAATAGATAGTTATTATGATAATACCTTAAATGATAAATTAATTCTTGAAGAAAATAAAATATTATCTCGCGTATCTAATCGTGATAATAGTACCCATTATTTTATGAAAGAAGCTGATTTAACTGATCAATATTACTCGGGTAGATGGGAAATATCTAATCAAGATTATTTAGCTTTTGTACTTGATTATGATAAAAATAAAAAATTATGTAAAATAGCCCAAAGAAATTATTTTTCAGTTGGTGATAAGGTTCTTATCTTTACACCAGATGGACAACGCATTTTACATATAGTTGATAAATTATATAATGAAGATATGGAAGAAGTAGAAAAGGCTAATCATGCTGAAGAAGTATTATATTTTGAAATAGATCAAGAAATACCATATGCGTCAATGATTAGGAGGGTTTATGAGTGAATTAAGTAATTTTAGAACAAAAGATGAAGATGCTATAAGACTTTATCCCATAGAGGATGATTTTCGAACTGATTTTACAAGAGATATTGATCGTATTATAAATTATGCATCTTTTACAAGATATATGAATAAAACTCAAGTTTTTTCATTTAAGAGTAATGATAATGTTCAAACTAGAATTGTTCATGTTCTATTAGTTAGTAAAATATCAAGAACAATCGGTAGAGCACTTGGTCTTAATGAAGACTTGATTGAAGCGATTGCCTTAGGACATGATATTGGTCATATTCCAATTGGTCATGTTGGTGAAAAAATATTAAATAAAATTAGTATTAAAGAACTAGATGAAACATTTATGCATAATATTGAAGGTGTTAGAAACTATTTATACCTAGAACAAAATGGTAAAGGAGCTAACCTTACTATTCAAGTTTTAGATGGCATTTTATGTCATAATGGTGAAATATTAGATAGTGTTTATCGACCAGAACCAAAGACTAAAGAAGAGTTTTTAAAAAACTATCAAGATTCATATTTAATGCATAAAAAACATGTATCATTTAATCCAATGACTTTAGAGGGTTGCGTTGTAAAATTAGCTGATGTAATAAGTTACTCAGGACGTGATTTGGAAGATGCTATTAGACTTAGTTTTATCAAAAGAGAAGATGTTCCAGAAAATATAACTAGAGTTCTTGGAAATACTAATCGTGATATTGTAAATACTTTAGTCTTAGATGTTATAAAAAATAGTCAAGGACAAAACTATATTAAATTAAGTGATGAAGTATATAAAGCTTTAAAAGATTTAGTTAAGTTTAATTATGAAAACATTTATAATAAAGCTAATTCTAAAGAAAAAATAGCTTATTATGAAGAAATGTTTAATACACTTTACTATTCTTATTTAAAAGCTTTAGATAATCATGATACAACTAATTCTATTTATACTAATTTCTTAAATAATATGGATGAAAGTTATTTTAAGACTAATCATAAGAGAATGGTCATTGATTATATTTCATTAATGACAGATACTTATTTTATGAATGAATATAAAAATATTAATGATAAAAAATAGGTAATGTAAAATACAAAAAACAATTGACATTTATAGGTCATTATACTATAATGTATGAGTATATTTAAAAAGAGGGAGAACTATGGAAAAAACTAAAACATTATTAACTCTTCAAGGATATCAGGAATTAAA
>JAEEGL015986541.1_pt1 | contig 20784 bp, 19 predicted proteins | sample 9134231 | NCBI WGS metagenome assembly JAEEGL01 (sample SAMN16246548, study PRJNA631951) | gut metagenome | biome: gut microbiome; feature: rumen; material: fiber-attached | host: Bos | place: Iran: Karaj | collected 2018-10
ATTCCTTTTATTATTCTATCTTGTTCTTGATTTACTGAAGTAAATACTATTCCTAGTTTAGCTTCTTTTATGTTTGCATCTGTGGCGGTTTCGATACTTGAAGCGAATGCATCTTTATTGATAGAATAACCTATCTTAGTCTTCAATATATCTACCTCCTATTATAATAATTATAAATCAAAAGTAATTTTTCTTCAATCATTCATTAATTCAACAAGTAATCTTTTACATCCTTCATATATCTTATCATATGCAGTATCAAAATCTCCTGTATACCAAGGATCAGCAATATCTTCATCTAATAATAATCTTATTTTATTATCAGGATCAGATCCAAATATATATAATAATTCTTCTATATTAGATCTTTCCATCGCTATAAATAAATCATATTTATTATAATCTTCTTTTTGTACACGTCTTGCTATATGTCTTTCTACTGTTACTTTTTTCTCTAATAATTTTTCTTTAGCTTGAGGATAAATGTCATTACCTATCTCTTCCATAGATGTTGCTTTTGATTCTACATCAGCTAAATACTTCTTATTACTTAGATATAGCATATCTTTTAAAATCATCTCTGCCATAGGAGATCTACATATATTTCCATAACATATAAATAATATCTTCTTCATAATTCTCCTTACTTATAATGATAATTATTATTAAATAAATCTATTAATCTATTTATTTCATTATATAAAGATTTAATCTTAGCTAATTTAGCTTTTTTAAAGAATGCTGATGAGTATTCTTCTTCTAACTTAGTTACTTCATTTAGTATATTAATCAATCTATCATAACTGCCTTTTGTTCCTACTGAGTTATCAAATAGATAAGATATTTCTTCTATATTACCAGTAAATCTTAAATTAGATAATGTATTATAAAATGTTTTATTATCACTTAGTTTCTTTAAAAAGATTGTTTGAAGAGAATAAGCATTTGATGAATATTTAGAATCAATAATAGTATTAACTGAATACAGAGTAGTCTTAGTAGAATAATCATTTATTTCATAGTTAGACATCTCTTTTATAATATTCATAATCTCTTCTGATTGTTTAGTATTAAGTATTTCTTCTAATATTTGTTTATTATCTGTACCTAGATATTTTAAATTCTTATCATATTTAGCATATGATAATCCTGTTCTTGAATAGATATAGTTTTTAGTTATTTTTATTTCATTTTCATATGAATTAAGAGCATGATTATATTCATGAATTATATTATCTATTAACTCTATTAATTCTTTATTTTGATAGTGTTTTAGTACAATGAATTTCTTTGTTATAACTTTATTTTCTTTATATTTAGGAATTGATGTATAAAAAGCTTGATGAGATTTATCATCTTCTTTAGTTTCAATTAAAGGTACTTCTTTAAAAGTAGTTAGTATCTTATTTTTATTTTTTAATTCATATTTTATGATAAATGCAGGTATTATCAAAGTAAGTAGATGTTTTATATCTGAAGAGTAATTATAAATATCTAAATCGTTATCTATAAATACTTTAGTTTCTTCTATTAGTGAGTTTATTAATTCATTACTTAGATTCATATTATCACCTACTTTATTATAAATAAAAAAGTGTTCATTAAGCAAGCATTATGATTTTTGACAATAATTGGTATATGTGTTATTATTTATTTAGCAAGAGATTGCAATAAAAGGGAACATTCAGTTTTACCAAGTTGAATGTCTACCCAATATTTTTGGTATAGACATTTAATCTATGAAGATTAGATGCCTTTTTTTATTACTATAATCAATATGATTATAAGGAATAAAATGATAGTGATGGAATTAAGGACTTTAATAATAAAAGTTCTTTTTTTCATCTTATCAAACCTCCTTTCTTCTTGAAGATAAGAGGTAGACATCCAACAACTAAATGTTCCTAAATTTATTATAACAAACGTTTGTTTTATTTATCAATAGTTTTTGTTGAAAAATAAAGACGAGATTAACTCGTCTTTTTTTATCTATTATTCCAACTACTTGGTATATTTACCATACTAAATGGGTTGATTGTTGATTGTTGATATGTATACCAAGAACATCCTCCTCCTGGGTTCCAGTCACATGTTGTGATTTCTAAGTGTAGATGTGGTCCAGTAGAGTTACCAGTTGATCCCATGTTACCTATTTTAGTAAATGGAGTTATAAATTGTCCTTTTGATATAGAACCGAAACTTCTCATGTGAGCATATGTAGAATAGATATATCTACCATTATAGTTATGTTTAATCTTTACTACTAAAGCTCCTGCAGAGTCATATCCTTTGAAGAATACTCTACCTGAAGCAATTGGATAAATTGGAATAGATTTGTTTGAACTTGATAGGTCAACACCTAAATGTCCTCCAAATCCTCCATATCCTTGAGTAATATATCCATGTTGCATTGGTCTATAGAATCCATTTGTACTAGGAATAGATCCTCCACCACTTCCACCTGAATGAGCTTGTTCTATACGATATTGGCAGCTTAAGATATCTTCATTTCTTCCACAACCTAATTTCTTATAGTATGCTACATTAGCTTTAGCAGCTTTTATTTGATCTCTTACACTAGGCATAGATTCTCTTATTCTTTGATTATCTATTTCTAACTTATATTGTTCTTCTTCTAATTGTTTTCTTAATTTCTTTAAGTTCTTTTTCTTTTGAGCTAATTGTTTTGTTCTTTGTTGATTCTTTTTAATTAATTGTCTTAATTCTTTCATTAAGTCTTTATTATATTCAGTTAATTGTTCTATTACTGATACTCTATAGATTAAATCTGTAATTGAAGTAGCTCCAAAAGCATATTCTAAATAAGTATTATCTCCATTAGATATTTGGTAATACTCCATTAATTTTTTAGATTGCTCTTTCTTTTTCTTTATTTCTTCATTACATTTTTTTATTTCTGCTTTTAAATCTTCTATTTCTTTTTCAGTAGTATGAATTTGATTTAGAATTCTTTTTACTTTTGCTTCAATATCTTCTATCTTTTGATTATTTCTACTAATAGCATTTTCTTTATCTTCTAATGCTTTAGTATACTTTTGTACTTCTTGTTCAAATTGAGCAATAGTTTTAGCATTAGCATTTATTGGTAAAACAAATGGTACTAGTAATACAGGGATGATAAATAATAATTTTAATTTATCCCTCATCATATCTTTAAATACCTTCTTACTGCGCTTAATGAACCAAGCATACCTACTAAAATACCAATTACTAATAATACTACTGATCCTTGATAGATAAATGGAGCAGGTTTAATTAATCTAATTATTTCAGAATATAAATATCCATCTGTTCTTTGGAAGAAATAAGTATATCCATATATCATGAAGGCTATAGGTATTAATGATCCTAGGAAACCTAAGAACATTCCTTCTATTACAAATGGTAGTTTAATACTAAAGTTACTAGCTCCAACTACTCTCATGATACCTATTTCTCTTTTACGAGCAGAGATTGTTAATTTAATAGTATTTATAATTAAAAATACTGTTACTACTACTAAAGCTATTACTAGGATATAAGTAGCTTTTTTAACTGAATCAAAGGCTTTAATCATCTTATCTACTAAGCCTTCTCCATATTTAACCACAGCTATTTTATCTAATCCTTTAATCTCTTCAGCAGTTGCTTTAATTTTATCTACATCTTTTACTTTTATTTGGAAAGTATCTTTTAATGGAGAATCTTCATCAGACCATTCATCTAATACTGAGTTAAATATTTCAGATTCTTCTTGCATTTGTTTTTTAACTTCTTGTTTTGTTTGATATTTATAACTATCTACATTAGACATTGAATCTAATTGTTCTTTTAACATTCTTATATCTTGATTGTTTGCTTCTTTTTTAACAAAGGCTACTATTGTTAAATCTTTTTCTATTTCACTTGTGAAATTATCTACGTTTCTTGAAGCAATTATAGCGATTGCGACAATCAATAACGTAATAGTAATACAAGTTACTGAAGCAAATGATAATGATACATTTCTTATTGTACTTTTAAAAGCATCTCTTATGCTTCTTTTTAACATTCTAAATGCCTTCATCGTTATATTTTCCTTCCTCTACGAAGCTTACTAAGTGTCCTTGTTTTAGTGTAACAACGTTCTTTTTCATTCTGTTAACTATATCTCTATCGTGTGTAGCCATTATGATTGTTGTTCCCAATCGTTTATTGATAGAGTCTAGGACATCCATAACTTCTTTACTTAATTCAGGATCTAGATTACCAGTAGGCTCATCACATAAAAGTAATTTTGGATTATTAACGATAGCTCTAGCAATCGCAACACGTTGTCTTTCTCCTCCTGATAGTTTATCAGGATACTCATGAACCTTATGTTTTAAACCAACTTCTTCAAGTGCTTTTAAAACTTTTGGTCTTATTTGAGAATCTGGTGCTCCAATAACTTCTAAAGCGAAAGCAACATTTTCATAAACTGTTTGTTTTTCTAATAATCTATAATCTTGAAATACTATTCCTAGCTTTCTTCTTAACTTATAAACTTTTCCATCTCTTAGTTTAGCAACATTAAGTCCTCCTAAGATTATTTGACCACTAGTTGGTCTTTCTTCTCTATATAACATTTTAATTAGTGTTGATTTTCCTGAACCAGAACCACCAATTACAAATGTAAATGATCCTTTTTCTATTGCTAAAGATAAGTCATAGATGGCAGTAACCCCATTTTTGTACTTTTTAGTGACATGTATCAATCTTATTAAGTCCATCTAATCACCATCCTCGTTAATATATTATATCATATAAAATATCAATAAATAAATACTCTCAAATAAAATAGGTTTATAAATGTAAAAAAAGAGTAAATTTTACTCTTTTTTACTTTCTATACTTTTAGTAAATTCTTTATGATGAATATAGAATTCCCATATTATGTTTAACATAAATAGTGATCCTATAACGAAAATTCCTAATAGTTTAGACATTATTGTTGATATTAATAACCTATCGGTCATTGTTCCAGCTACCATCACTTCATTCATTAAACCAGCCCAACTATTATAGAAACTTAGATAAACTATTATGTAACAAATAACTGTTGCTAGTGTAACTATTGCTAGTAATTTTAATACTTCATCTGATTTCATATCATCATCTTTAAGATATATCTTCCAAATAATAGTTAGAATAGCAGCTGTTGCAATAACAAATACTCCTATTAGATTAGTCATAATATCAGCTATATGAAGTGCTTGATTAGTTGAACCACTTGCTACGATAGCTCTATATTCATCAAACCAATAAGATATAAAACCCGAATACATTAGAATAAAGCAAATAACTAATACTAAACTTGTTAATCCTAATAGTTTTAGTAATTCTATTGAATTCTCTCCACGAGTAATTAATTTAGCATTAGTAATCTTATGAGATAATGGTTTATCTTTAATTACTACTTCTAATGTGTCTCCTTCAGCTACATCATCATTTATTAATTCTTTTTTTATTGTTTTTTCTTCACCAGATTCTGTTTTTATACGTACTGTTTTTTCTCTTACTTCAATAACTTGAGCATCAACTGTTCTAGTGTTTTCTCCCTTTTCTTCTTTCATAGTACTTCTCCTATTCTTTATATATCTATTATATTAAAAGAGTAGTTATTATTCAAGAAAAAAGAATTTCTAAAATGAAATTCTTCTATCCTTTGATTTTGTTATAGTAATTGCACATAGTAGTTTCCATATATGGCATTAGCCAGAAATATAGAATGAATAATGTGAATATTCCTAGAATTAGCCATCCAATGAAAGATAAGCATAATGTGAAATATTCACCTTTATGACCCTTCATCATTTCAGCACTCTTCTTCATCGCATCAACAGCTGAAATTTCTGGATCATCAGCCATAATCTTCATAGTCATAGAAAACATTAAAGCAAAAATAATTCCTGGAACTATAAATAGAATAAGTCCTAGACCAACTACTAAACCAATTAAGAATGTAGCTAAGAATGCTCTACCAAATTGATTTACTTTTGACCATAGAATGTTAACTTCTACTTCTTCATTTCTAGATAGTTTTAGGAAATAAGTAGTATAACCTAGAACAAATAGAGCTGTTAATACAATACTAACAATATTAGTTGAGAATTGTAATGTAGTATTAGGATCAGCTCCTGGCTTAGGAGAAAAAATAATACTAACTAAGTTTGTAGCTAATCCATATAGGATAAATACTCCTAAAGTTGTTCCCCATTTTCCTTTCAAAGATTCTTTGGCTTTTTGTTTTAGTTCTGCAAAATCCATATAACTCCTCCCTTTCTTAAATGTATTATAGCATAAAAAATAGGAGTATCAAATAACTCCTATTCCTGTTACTAAAATAAATATAAATAACGCTAATAATATGTAGTAAAAAACTTTAGCTAAAGCATAAGTAAATACTTTTTTAACTTTACCATCAACTTCATATTGATAGATTTCTATATAAGGAACTGGACTTCTTCTATACCATCCTTTTACTTTGATTATTTTATTAAAGTATTTCTCTGATTTAAATAAAGCAAATATTTTATTAATAATCCATAGTGGTTGATTATAATCTAAGAAGATTATTCCTGTTTGGTCTTTAATAATAAAGTCTTCACTGAAGATGCATCCTGGATTTCCTTTACCAATTATTTCTCCTTCTAATTCACAAGAGATAGATGTAACTCCAGATACTTTTACTTCTCCTAATAGATCTCTAACAGTAGTTTTTTGATAACCTTTTCTATGAGTTCTATTGAATAAAGCTATTAGACTTAATGTGAATAATACTCCACAACCACCAACTATTGTCATTGTATGCTTAGGTAATACAAAGACTAAAACAATACCTGCTATAAAGATGATAGTTGGTAAGAATTTAATAAATACTTCGAATAAGAAATCATCTACATATGATTCTGGTTTTTGAAGATTAAATTCAATATATGGTTCTTGTCCAAATTCTTTTGAATATTTTGATATAGCAATTAATCTTTTAGAGATTAATGGGTGTGTTGATTGTAATTGATAGAAGAATGCCCATGGATTCCACATCTCCCATTTCATTGCATTTAAGATAGATGATTTATCATCTTGATTATTATTTGTTGAAACTACTAGAGATTTTGATGTCTTTGAATCAAATATACCTAGAGCTCCTAGTTTAGAAGTAGATTTTTTATTATCTCCTTGTAGAGATAGACCAAATCCTACTTTTACTAAAGCACTAGCTAAAGAGTTTGGATTCTTTGTTGTTTTTACTGAGAATTCATCAGCATAGTATTCTCTTGTCCTTGATAACCATAAGATTACATATTCTGAAATAATATATAGAATGTATGCGATAACTCCAACAGCTGCTGCTTTGCCATCTTTGTCATTATCACTATCAGTTAATGTTAGATAGATAAAATATAAAACTAATGGTACTAATTGAGCTACTGTCATGAATAACATATCATAGTGTGTAGCATGCCCTAACTCGTGTGCTACAACAGCTTTTACTTCTTCTTCATCTAATAATTCTAGGATACCTCTAGTTATTACAACTCTAGCATCATTTTTTGTATGTCCATAAGTGAAAGCATTAGGTGCTCCATCTTCAATTAATCCAATTTTTGGATATTTCATATTTTCTTTGGCACATACTTCTTCAATAAATTTCCTTAAATATTCTGGTATTTCAGCATCAAAATGAGCTTTATAAAACCATTTTATTGTTAAATCTGTAATGAATGGTGATATTAAAAATTGAAGGATTAAAACAATTATTGATCCAACTACACCATAGATCATTGGTACATTACAAACTAAGCAAACTGCTAAAACAACGATTGATAGTAGAGCATATAATCCTACTAATGTCATTGTTGATACTGCAAATAGATTTTTCATATTATTACCTCACATTCATTTTTAAGTTTTCTTCGATAAACATATCTATATCTCCATCTAATACTTTATCAGTATTTGATGTTTCTACATTCGTTCTATGATCTTTAATCATTGAATATGGATGAAGAACATAACTTCTAATTTGAGAACCAAAGTTTATCTCTTTAGATTCTCCTTTTATTTGATTAATTTTATCTTCCTCTTGTTCCGTTTTTAGTACTAGTAATTTATTTTTTAGAACATTAAGTGCATGTTCTTTATTTTGAATTTGACTTCTTTCATTTTGACAAGTAACTACTATCTTAGTTGGTAGGTGAGTAATTCTAACTGCTGAATCTGTAGTATTAACTCCTTGTCCTCCTGCTCCACTTGAACGATAAACATCGATCTTTAAATCTTTTTCATCGATCTCAATTTCATCATTTTTTTCAATTTCAGGAGTTACCTCAACTGAAGCGAATGAAGTATGTCTTCTGTTATTTGAATCAAATGGAGATAGTCTTACTAAACGATGAATACCTTTTTCATTTTTTAAGTATCCATAGGCATTTAATCCTTTTACTAAGATAGATACTGATTTAATACCAGCTTCATCACCATCTTGATAATCAAGTATTTCGGTTTTAAAACCTTTTTTCTCACAATATCTTGTATACATTCTATAAAGCATCGAAGCCCAATCACAAGATTCTGTTCCTCCTGCTCCTGGATGTATTTCTAAGATACAATTATTCTTATCATATGGTCCACTTAATAATAGTAGTAAATTTGTTTTTTTCACAGATTCTGTTAATAATTTTGTGTCTTTTTCTAAATCAATGATACTATCTTCATCATTTTCATCAATTAATGAGATTAATTCAATATTATCAGTTAATTTTGTTTTTAGACCAGATATATTATCAACTATATCTTTTTTATCATTTAACTCTTTTATGACTGTTTCTGCTTGTTCTCTATCATTCCAGAAGTCATGTTCTTCAGTCTTTTTAGATAATTTATCTATTTCACTTTGAATAGATTCTATGTCAAAGTGCCCTCCATAAATTATTTATTATTTCTAAATTATCTTCTAGTTCTTTCTTTATTTCTCTTAATTCCATATACTCAGTCCTTTGCGGTTTATTATAACAAAAAAATAATTATAATCAACTGAATGATTCAATTATTTCTTTTGCGGCTTTTTTACCAGCTTCCATAGCTAAGATAACTGTAGCAGAGCCTGTTACAGCATCTCCTCCAGCAAAGACCTTTTTATCAGTTGTCTTAGTTCCATCTACTATGATTAAACCTCTATCTGATAGGTCAACTTTACTATGTTTTAAAGCAGCATGATTAGGTCCTGTACCAAGAGCCATAACAACCATATCACAATCAACAATATGATTAGAGCCAACCTTTTCAGTAACTGATCTTCTTCCATCTTCTCCAGGTTCGCCTAATTCCATATCTACTACTTCCATACCAGTAACTAAATTGTTTTCATCAACTATAATTCTCAATGGATTAGTTAATAGATTAAACTTAACACCTTCCTCTTTAGCATGATTAACTTCTGCTTTACGAGCAGGGAGTTCTTCTTCACTTCTTCTATACATAATGTGAGCATCTACTCCTAGACGTTTAAGTGATCTAACTGCATCCATTGCGACATTTCCTCCACCAATAACATAAGCTTTTTTACCTATCTTGATTGGTGTTTTAGAATCTTCTTTATAAGCTTTCATTAAGTTGATTCTTGTTAGAATTTCGTTAGCTGAGAATACTCCTTGAGCAGATTCTCCTTCTATTCCCATAAACTTAGGAAGTCCAGCTCCTGTACCTAAATAGATAGCATCATACTCTTTCTTTAAATCCTCTATAGTTAAAGCATTACCTATTGGTACATTTAAGTTTATTTTAACTCCTAATTTTTCTAAAGATTCAACTTGTTTTTTAACAATATCTTTTGGAAGTCTAAATTCAGGTATTCCATATACTAGAACTCCTCCTGCTTGATGTAGAACTTCATAAATAGTTACATCAAAACCAGCTTTAACAAGTTCTCCTGCACAAGTAAGACCTGATGGTCCACTTCCAACGATAGCAACTTTCTTGCCATTTTTTCTTTTCTTTTTTAGTGATTCAAAATTATTTTTAATAGCTTCATCTGCTACATATCTTTCTAATGAACCAATCGCAATTGATTCTCCTTTAATACCACGAACACACTTACTTTCACATTGTTTTTCTTGTGGGCAAACTCTTCCACAGATAGCAGCTAAACTAGATGAATCACTTATTATTTCATAAGCTTTTTCAATATTACCTAATTTTATTTGTTCAATGAAATCAGGAATCATGATATTAACAGGACATCCTTCTACACATTTAGGTATCTTACAATGTAGACATCTATTTGCCTCTTTTAGGGCTTGAGCTTTAGTGTATCCTAATTCAACTTCTTTAAAGTTAGTTGCTCTTTCTTTAGGATCTTGAGTTCTCATTTTTACTTTTTCCATATCTTCCATGATCTCACCCCTACTTCTTCTCTTTCGCAAGACGCTTTTTCATTTCTTCCCATTTCAAAGCTTCTTCTTCTTTATATATTTTCATTCTTTTCATAGCTAAATCAAAGTTTACTTGATGTCCATCAAACTCTGGTCCATCAACACAAGCAAATTTTGGTTTTCCTTCTATTTCACAACGACAAGCTCCGCACATACCTGAACCATCTACCATTAATGGGTTCATACTAACGATACATTTCTTATTGTATTTCTTTGTTACTTCTGCGACTGCTTTCATCATTGGAATTGGTCCTATTGCAACGACAATATCATAGTGATGAATATTCTTCTCTAATACATCAGTTACAAAACCATGAGTACCAAAAGATCCATCATCTGTACAATAGCTAATCTTATTAACAACCTTTTCTATCTTATCTCTAATTAATAACATATTAGCTTGACGAGAACCATAAATAACGTCGATCTTAAATCCTTTTTTATGTAAGAATTTTACTTGTGGGTAAACAGGAGCTATTCCTAAACCTCCTGCGACATAACAAATTCTTTTGCCTCTAAATTTCTCTGGATCAGCACATATTTCATTAGCATTACCTAGAGGTCCTGCGACTGAGAATAATTCATCTTTAACATATGTTAATTCTTCAGTAGAAGCCCCTATTACTTGATATATAATCTTTAAAATACCATCTCTTTGATTATAATCATAAATAGTAAGAGGAATTCTTTCACTATCTTCTTTAGCCATTACTATTACAAATTGTCCAGGAATAGCTTTTTTAACAGCTAGAGGAGCCTCTATTTCCATTAAATAAGAATCTGGACTTATTTGTTTGTTTTCATAAACTTTATACATTGCAACCACCTTAACCTTATCATTTATATTGTATCATTTTATTTTAATTTTTCATATAAATTATTACCTTCTAATATATAAATATTTTTCTTTTTCTTCTTCTTCAAACCAATTTGTCTAACTATCTTCTTACAAGTATTATTAGCAGGTCTAGAATTAATACCTCTAATAAAGTAATCATTTTGATCAAGAACTCTAATTCTATTAATAAATGTATTAACTAACATATTATTAATATCATCATTACGATATTTCTTACTTATAACAACAGATTCAATATTAATAAAGTTATAATCATATCTAGTATATCCTTTAATCTCTCTAGTTTTTAAATCTTTTACTCTACTATTATTAATACTATTATAAGTATTCTTAGTTATAGATAAATAATTTAAATAAGCAACTACTTTATCATTTCTAATAATAATAATAAAACTATCTTTATTCTTATTAAATACTTCTTTTTGATAAGATGTATCCCATAAATCTTCTTTTTTAAGACTTTTTTTATCTAGTTTTAATATTTCTTCAAAGACATTATCATTTATTTGTTCTTCTTTTAATAATTTATATTTACCCATACCAAGGAAAATACTTTCTAATTCTTCTTTATTCATTACATATAATGTAGCATCATTAGAATAGTCTTTATATTTAGTAAAACCTGCGATTTCTAAAACTCTTTTTTCAAATGAGTTAACTGCTGGTGAGATGATTTGTTCTACTTTGTAACCTTGATAGTATCTTCTTTTTAGATATTGTTTTATTGTTCTTACTATTAAATAGATAACTTCTCTATTTTGATAGTTTTTATATAGACTAATGTTATTAATTATTAAGTAATTTTTATTATTTTTTCTATATCCAATAATATTATCAATTGAATAGTCTATATCATATTTATGTTTACTCATTATTTTATCTACTTCATCTTTTGTTATGACATAGTAACTAACATAACCTATTATTTTATTTTTATCATGGATTAGTAATATTGAATTTTTACTTCTTTTAAATAATTCTTTATTATGAGATTTATGAAATAATAAATCTTCACTATAATTAGTTTTATCTATTTGATGTAGAGTATTATTTATATTATTAGATAGATAAGTACATCTATTAACATTAATCTTATCTATTCTCTTAAGATAAGAGTAACCTAAAACTAATATAGAAATATTAGAAGCAACAATAATAGCATCTGTTAGTGCTCCTACATATGAATAAACTGAGAAATCATATATTGCCCATGATGTTTGAGCAATGATTCCTCCTAATGTAGCGAACGTCTTTCCTCTGGTTAAACTCAAATTATCTATGAATGTAGCGACTATTGGTAGTAAAGCAATTGGATTATGATAAGCAAACATTGCATATACTATGTAGATTGGTATCGTATATAGAAAGATATTTCTTGCTTTATCAGTTTTATAGAAAGCTATACCTTGAATAAGTTCGAATGTTGCAACTATAATTCCTCCGATTGCACCTAGAAAGATATAACATAGTATATCCATGAATGCTACTAAGATTTGGAACCTTATTAATTCTTTTATATCTTCTTTGTAATAACTACAAAGTAATAAGAACCAACTGATCACACTAAATATTTGAGCTATAAGTACTTGTGTAGTCATATTATCCCCTCTATTTTAAAAGGAATTTAGCAAAATACTAAATTCCTATTCTTCGTATCCTATTAAAAAGCTTGTCATTGAAATAGCATTTTTTGTTTGAACATTATTGAAAGTTTCTACTTTTTCTTCTAAACTTGCGCCTAAGCAATATAACAGTGGCATCAAGTGTTCTGTTGTTGGAGCAGCAAACTTAGAATATGGATTGTTATCAAAGGCGATAACATCTTCATCATTTCTATTCTCAACTGCACCTTTTATATAATTATCGAAAGCGATGCATTCTCCAGAGCCTTTTTCGCTTTCCCAATCAGTTTGGCGTAGATTATGTACAACACTACCTGAACCGATAATCAAATAATCTTCTCTTAATTCTTTTAATAATTTACCTGCTTCGTAGCAATCATTTGGATTGTATAATTCATTTATACTTAACTGTACAACAGGAATGTCTTTTTTAGGGAACATGTGAACTAATATTGACCAAGCTCCATGATCTATTCCCCAACTATTATCAACTTTAACTTTTAATTTTTTAATTTCTTTTATCTTTTTAGATAATTCTAAATTTCCTAATACTGAATATGATACTTTAAATAATTCTTCAGGCATTCCATATACATCAAATACTTGATCAGGATATTCAGTTTCTTGGACGCAATTACCTACTGTAGTCCAATGAGATGATATCATAAGAATAGCTTTTGGTTTACCATATTTCTCGATGATTCTATTACCAACTTCAGAAATCTTTTTAGTTAATTCATTGTCTTCTTTAGCTATTCCTGGGGTTCCGTGTGAGACAAATACTACTGGAAACATATTATCATCTCCCTTCATACAATCCTCTTATTATATTATATAATATTATTAAAAAACATACAAACTGTTTTATAAAAAAAGAGTGTCACTATACACTCTTTTATTCTATTTCACTTATATCTAAATAATCATTTGTTTCCGAATTATATAATTCAACAAACTTTTTAATAATACCGTAATTTATATCATCAGGTATCTTTTTTTCTTCTGAGAATGCTAAGAATTCTTTTAATTCTTCTCTAGAAAATTCTATTTCATTATCTACATCATTTAAGTAATCATTTACAAATTCATCTATATATCGAAGTTCTTGGTTATTATATAATTCTAGGTCACAATTGGATTCGTCTATTACAAAAAATATAGCTAAATCTTTTTTAGAAAAGATAAATTTTTCTTCTACTGATAAATCATCTTGTAATACATTTTTGAAATTATCTTTATCAGTTAAAATAGCATAATATGTTTTTGTATTAAAATAATAATTATTCATATTATTTTCCTTTCTTTGCTTCGACTGGTCCTTCAACTTCAACCGGAAAAACATCTGAACTTGATACTTTTACTTCATGGTCCAATTTATCTCTAGCTTCAGTAATTCCTGTGCCTTTTAAAATGAAATCTTCATAGCTTTCTTCCAGTACTATTTTACCATCAGTTAATTTAATTCCAAGCATTGCATGAGTTGGTGATAAATATACTTGTCCATCTCTATCTATTTGACTTTTTAAATATAAGCCAACTCTTTCTCCAGAAACACCGCCAAAAGTAATAATATAGTCATCTGGTTCACTTATTTTAATATCATCTATTCCTGAAGAACTTAAAATATCTCTCAATTCTTTTTCATGGTCATGGAAAACTGTTGTTCCTTGTTCAGTTTTTTCAATTTTTCCTTGTTCGGCTATTTCAAGTCGTTTTCGTTCTATATCACTAACCACTTGTTGTGCTTGTTTCATTCTCGCTAATAATATTTGTTCTTTTTGTTGTTCAGACAAGTCAGGGTTTTCAGCCAATGGAGCTTTTTCATCTAGTTTATCAACTATTTTTTGAGCTAATGCATCATTTCGTCTTATTATTTCTACGTTGTCATTAGTTAATACAATACCAAAAGCTTGATCCTTTAATCTACTTATCGTCGTTAACATGCTTGATTTAAAACCGATTTTTTCAAAATTGAAGCTTAATTCTTCTCCATTATATCTTTCTCTTAATCTATCGATAGCATCTGGTTCTGTGAATAATAGATAACAAATATCCATTTCATCATAATACTCTTTTTTTCCTTTTGAGTCTGTTCCAGCTGTTACTTCTCTTTTTTTCTTAAATAGAGCTTCCGGAGTTGTTTGGTTAGCATCTACAATTATAATATCTCGTAAAACTAATTGCTCCAATCTTGCTAATTCATCAAATAAGGTATCCGTTGTTTCTCCAGTTCCTATCAATTCTTCAACACTTTTTAGTACATACCCAATATAAGAATTCTCTTTGTTTCTTGTATTTATTCTTTTTAATCTATCAGTTGGTAAACTTTTTTCTCCTGTCTTAGGATCAATAGCGCATCTATCTATATAGGCTTTTAACTCTTCTCTTCTTTCACTATACCTTTTTGCACTTTTCTCAGTAGGATAGTATCCAAGAGAGGTTTCTAATAGTCGTTCTAGTTTCTTTTCTTCTGCTTTTGACCAAAGTTCTTTATATATACCTTTTGATAATTCTGATAGTTCTCCTCTTTTAATATCATCTGTTATTGTTTTCCTTATTACTTTAAAAGCCATATCATAATATTCTCTAAAAGATGTAGATAATAGAATTAAATCTACATTTTCTGTTGCGATGTCTTTTGTTAATTCTGACTTTTTAATTGTACTTATTAATACTTGACATCTTGATATGAAAGCTATGGCACTTTCTAAACTATCAAACTTTTTATCTTCTTCTATTTTTAAACTCTCTTCTTCTGCATATAATTCATCAATAAAGTCTTCTAAACTATAATTCTTGGTACCAAATATTATCTCTTCATTAACACTAGCTAATTCACTTATTAAAAAATCTATTGAAACTGATTTTTCTTTTAATGCGGCTATTCCTCCACTAGTTATTTTACTTTCAGGACCTTTTTCCATTTGAAGTTCAACATTTCTTCTGGCATATAACTTTATAAATCTCTTTTTTGCTGCTTCTATATATTTAGAATCTTTAGTTTTAAATGTTTTGTTTTGATATGAAATTATTTTTTCTAATACTTGGTTATGTCGATCTTTTTTTTCTTTATTTATAGTAAATAAATAAGCTATTTCGTCTAAAGATAAATCAGAGATAACTTTTGTTAAATCATCTATTTTATCTTCATAAGAAATATTTTCACTTGATATGTTTAATTCACGTGCATATTTTTTTTCTAATTGTTTTAAGAATACAAATAATGATCTTCTTACTGTAATATTTTTTGATTGAAGTGCTCTATCAATCATTCCTTTATATTCTTCTGCCATCACTTTATTAAACACTTTTGTATCTGCGTCTGTTGTAGAAACTTTATCAATTAGTTTTATTAAATCTTCTAATACTTTTTTATCTTCAGGAGTACTAGTTGTAGTAATATCTGTTGATAAGCCTTTAATAATACTACTCATTGCTGTTCTAAATTCTTTTTCTTCTGCTTCTTCTTTATCAAAAGTAGGTAGACCGAATTCATGTCTAATACGACCATAGTCAACAGGCATCCTAGTTTGTTTATATCTAGTGCCACCTCTTTCTTTTGATTTTACAGGTATTTTCTTATACATTATTCTTGATGATTGACTAACTAATGATTTATAAGCAAAAAAAGCCCTTTTAAATGATCCTTGGCATGGACCAAACAATTCTTCAAAGGAATGTTTTTTATACAATTTATGGTTTGGATCTGATGGTGTTGATGAACCACTATCGCTATATATAACTATACCGTCTTTATATACTGCTATTATGGGTACTTTTTTTGCCATTTTCTCACCTTCTATTATGATTATATCATATTAGTAAAAAATATTGACTTTTTTGACAAATTTTGATATAATATGCACTCAGAAAAAGGGGGAATATCAATGATTTCTAAAACTCTAATTTACGATACTGCACTTGACTATGATTTAGATGTAGAAGTTGTAGAAAAAATAGCTGATAAATATTCAAATGATCCATTTGATTTTTCAAAAGCTTGTGCAAGACTTAAATCTTATCTAGATTCAGTTGTAGAATTATTTGAAAAGAATGAAGATAGTCCAGTATTATATAATGTTTATGATTGTGCTGATTATGTGAATAGACTAAATGAAAATGCTAATAAGACTTTTGAGATTTTTAAATATGAATCTATTGTTAGATTATCAAAATCTACACTTTTATCACAATTATTATCAAATGATATAAAGAATAAAAAGAAAATTGATTTTGATTTTATAGTTATTATGAAATATTTGTTTTCTGAGATCAGCATGAATGATATGGAAAATTATATTTCTACCTTTGATGAAGACCAATTAAGATTTATTAGAGATTATTCTATTCTTAATAATAGAAAAGATTTATGTTTGAGATTTGATAAAGATACATTTAATCAATATCTTAATTTGATATCTAAATATAAATTAGATAATCAACAAACAAATAATTTATATGAAACATTAATGAATTATGATGAAGATAAGATTTCGTTAGAAGATATATTTGATATGAAACAAATTATTGTTGATAGTCTTAAAGAAGATAAAGAACATAGTGTTATTGATTTAAAGAAAAGGGCATTGATTGATACTTTTGGTGAAGAATTCTATAAGAAATATATGAAAGCTTTCACTAATTATGTATTATCTAAAAACTTAGATAAAGTCATAAATATTATTAATAGTGAAGAGTTTATTGATTATCCTGAATTAGCTTCAGCAACTGTTTTAGCTAAATCAAATATTGATAGAATTCGCGAGGTATTATCTATACCATATTTAAAAGAAAAAAAATATCAAGAATTAATAAGCCCATCTTTATTTACTCAAAATCCAGATAAGATTTGTACTAATATTGAACTATGTAATAAATTGGGATTAGAAGATTTCTCTAACAATAGAACTTTAATTATACAAAATAATTCAGAAGAATTATTATCTAAGATTAATTTCTTAAATTCTATTAATGAACCATTATATATGGAAGAGAGACTTCATCCGTTATTTAGATGTAATAGTAACTCAAAAATCAAAGAAGTTACTAGAGATATGACTGGTATAGAATTATCTAGAAATGAATTAATAGATAATTATGGATATTACTATACAAAAGCAATGTATGATAACTATAATTCTAAAGTATTAAGAAAATAATAAAAGTAGTCGTTATGACTACTTTTTTATTTTAGTTTTTGGTTTTTTTGGAGATGATTCAAAGTTAAAGATACTATCTTCTTTTTCTTCTTCATCTTTTTCTTCATCTTCGTTATCTTCTATTAAAGCAAATGTATTATCTACTTTTCCTGATGTTATTAAAAATCCCATCATTTCATTTAATTCATCCATAATATCTCCCTCGATGCATATTATACCACAAATAAAAGCAACTTTAAAGTTGCTTAATTATTTATTCCTTGATGACATACAATATCAGGTGTTAATACTTTGAATTGATAACCATTATCTTTTCCATATTTAACAATACTTTCTATAGCATTCGCAGTATGTTCTTTAATATCGTGCATCAATACTACGTTTCCTCTAGTTTTAGATAAAGAATTAACTACATTACGATATTCTTGATTTGGATCAGTAGTTTCACCAGCATCTCCTGATGAAATATTCCAGTCAAAATATGAATATCCAGTATTATCAGCTTCTCTAGCTAATTGAGACATGATACCAATACTATAATGTCTTGATACTGTATTTGATGCTCCACCTGGGAATCTAAACATCATTGTTTTCTTGCCTGTTATTCTTTCTACTCTCTTACTGACAGTAGCCATATCTTGCCAGAAAGCATCACTTGATTTATAAATTTTAGCATAATCATGACTTGCTGAGTGAAGAGCTACAGTATGTCCTTCGTTATATTCTCTCTTAATTAAATTATCAGGCCCAGCCATTGTAACAAAGAAAGTTGCTTTAACTCCATATTTCTTAAGAACATTTAGAATTGTTGGCGTATGGTATGGATTAGGTCCATCATCAAAAGTTAAATAGATAACTCCTGCTTCTCCACAACTCATATTAGAGCTTCCTCCAGTAGGAGTATAATATTTAGGTTTTTCTTTTACTGTTACTTTTCTTTTTACTACACTCTTGTGTCCAGATGAATCTGTTACAGTATAAGTAATAACTGCCTTACCAACCTTCTTAGTATTAACAGTTCCTTCTACTATTACCTTCTTTGAAATATCTCCATCAACATTATCTGTAGCAGTTGCGCCTCCATCTTTGAATTTGTCTCCAACGTATAGAGTTATATCATTTTTACCATTTAGTTTAATAACTGGAGGTACTTTATCTACTACATCATATTTAACAGCTATTTCTTTCTTAAAAGTTAGTTCTTTACAAGTATATTTAAGTTCTTGTTTCCCTACTTTTTTAACATCAATATCATTTGTTCTTTTTACCTTTTTACTAATATTAAATCCAAGGTATTTGCAAGTAACTTTAGGATAAGTAAAATCTTTAGTATCAAATTCTATTTCATTAGTTTTATTAAGACTATTACTATCTAATTTTAGAAGAAATCCTCCAAACGCAAAAAACAGTACTATAACTATAAATAAACTTAATACTACTGTAAGAATTTTATAATATTTTTTCTTTAGTTTTTTCTTCTTCATAATCTACCTCTATAATTACACTTAAATTATAGAACATTTTTTATGATTTTTCCATAAAAATATTGTAAAGTTTTAGTACATATCACTAGGATGTGTTCTATATAGTTTTATTTTATGTTAGAATTAAGATAGAGGTGATATTATGTACGATACAGTTTACTCTTCAATTGATTATTATCGTTCTTTAAATGAAGCCTTAGAAAAGATGATTGAAAAAGAAGAAGAAGGTATGAAAGAACACGTCTTTTTTCAAAGTAAATATAGAGCTATGAAGAAATTTGAATTAAATCTTCAAAAAGATATTACTCTTCTATATAACTTTGATACTAAAAGTAAGTATGAACCTTCTGAGCATTTAATCTCATCTTTTGGAGTATTAGCTAGTAATATATCTGATAGTGAATATGAATCTTTAATAAATGCATTAACTACAGATATAGATAATATTAATAATAATGATAAAGTTCGTTTTCTTACAAATATGGAGAATAAACTATTAAAATCAATTGAGTATGCGACTGCTGGAGATTATAGTTCAATAAAACTAAAAGAAATAGTAGTTAAAGATCTATATACTAATCAGTCTCAAACTATGACTTTTGCGGAGGGCATTCAAAAACTTGTTGAGCATAAGAAAAGTAGAATTAAAGAAGTAGAAGCTAAAGTATCTATTCCTAGAAATAAAGAAGATAATTCTCAAGAAGAAAGTTTAATAGAATTAGCTAATTCAAGTTATTTAAATGATGAAGAATCAGATAAAAAGATTAAGGAAAATATATTAGAAATAGCTAAACAATTAGAAATAAAGAGAAAAGCAGAAACTGCTGTTAAAGAGTGTAATAGTTTAACTTATAAAATAGAAGAAGAACAAGATGTTAATAATATTAAGTTAAATAAAAGTATGAATTTTATAGAAAGAACTCTTGATTTTAAAAAAGATCAAATTAAGGATGCTAATAAAAAATTAGATAATTATGATCTTGAAGAATATTTTGAAATAGCTGATAAATATCAAAAGAAGAAAAAACATCATTAAAAAAGTAGAAGATAACTTCTACTTTTTTTATAGAATAAATTGTATTATTAGTCCTGCTAGTGAACAGATAATTAAAGCTAAACATTCTCCTATAAAGAATCCTTTAATATGGAATAGATAATTATGATATTCATCTATCATATCTTCAGTACCTTTAAAAATAAAATGTC
>JAEEGL016628922.1_pt1 | contig 20783 bp, 17 predicted proteins | sample 9134231 | NCBI WGS metagenome assembly JAEEGL01 (sample SAMN16246548, study PRJNA631951) | gut metagenome | biome: gut microbiome; feature: rumen; material: fiber-attached | host: Bos | place: Iran: Karaj | collected 2018-10
ACATCCCTATTGATCTGTATTGGGTATTCAATGAGGACGGTACGGTTAGTTACTATGGAATCGACAGTAACGGCGAAGAACACGATGTAATGTCAGGTACGTATACTGTCGCCGGTAACGAATTGACCATAACTACTTCTGCCGGCGAACCTACAATGCTCGTCATTCGTATCGACGGAGATACTATGACAATGGGAGGTCTGGGCCCCGCCGATACATATATGACTTTAACAAGACAGGCGTGATCGCCATGTGTGAATGAACGATTTGTAACAATGTTAATTTGATTGGAGATTAATAAAATGGCAAAGAAAAAGGAAATATTTAACGATATAGAAGAAGCAAGAGCATATCTCGAGGAAGCCCCCGAGCTCCTTGAGAAGGCAAAGAAGGGAAAGAAGATAGCAAAGGTCCAGTTCATCCTGATGCTGATCGTATTGATCGGAATGATAGGCGGAGCTGCACTGATCTCTTATCTTCCCGGCGATGACAGCGCTACGATGGTACTGAAGACATCCATATTGACTATCCCCACGATCTTCAGCTACGTCGCTATCGTGATGAGCATCGTTGCTTACCATAAGGGCGGAGGATTCGGAAAGTACATGAAGACCTTTAAGGAGATCGCCAAGTGGGGCTGGCTCCTTATCCCTATCTTTCCCGCAGACATCGGCGTAGCCATGATGGCTATCTGCTTCGGACTTGTACTGATGCTCTATTTCCCCATCATCTTCATCTCCATGCACGTGAAGAGCATCCGTAAGAATTCTGCTGCAGCGGAAGACTACATAAGGAGATGCACAACGGCAGTAGCTTTCGCATAATACATAAGATATCTGCTGATGATATAAATGGCGGTGAAGGAATGACCTTTGCCGCCTTTTACATATCCTTCTTTGTCAGGAAACTTGATATAATTAACGGTAGAGATGTTCGCGGGAAGTATTTCCGCGGCGACCGCCAAAGGAGAATAACATGCTTAGCAGATACGCTTCAGGGATAGAGAAGTTCATAGATTCTACAGCCAAGGTAAGAGACGATGCCGTCATGCCTTCAAGGGCGCAGTTCACAAGGCTCCTGGCGTCACCTTCGGGAACCAGGAAGGTACCCGGTATCCCCGGAAGGATGGACGAGAACGGAGAATATATATGTAATGAGGAAGAGGCCAAGGTCGTTAGGGATTTTCTTAAGAAGATGTATAAGGTCGATTCCAGGGACAGCCTTCTCCTGTGCCAGAAAGTTCAGTTCAGGAACAGTGTCGAGTATGAGCAGTATATGACATTCTGGAAGGAAGCGCCTCTCTTCGATATCAATTCCCTGAACCCCGCAGGACGCGCCGGATTCGAGAAGATGAAGTCGATGGCAGAAGCTTTCTATCCGCTCCTGGAGGAGAAGGGCTTCTACGCATGGGACATAAGTGAATATATAAATATCTGCAGGATAGCAAGAGCCTGCGGCATCGTTGACTCTGATGAGTTCGACGAGATCACGGACCGCTTTGTGCGCAAGGCACAGGTCTTCTACCGTTCCTTCAAGGAATATGCTCTGTCTTATCTTTGCGGAGCGATGTATTTCTCCTCCGGCTTCGGCAACGAGAAGAGCATGGACCAGTTCTTCGAGATACAGAAGAACGTAATAAGCTATCTCTTTGCCGAGAACGGCGACTGGGATCGCTACGGCTGGTATGTCCCTTCTGAGCGCGAATGGGTCGATGTATATCCCGGCAATCCCGGCTGTTTCGTGAGCTTAAAGGCCTTAGAGGCGGGAGTTGAGTATATGTATCGCGATAACCCGTCTCCCGATCACCCCGACAGCGGCTGGAGGTTCTTCCACGGTGACGAGTCCGACGAATATGCTAATGACCCCAAGAACATCAAGTTCGAGAGCCTTAATACCATCTGTAATCTTCATCCGAGCATCCTGGCGTTCCTTGAGGCGCCTGCAGGCAGTGCATACGGATGGAACGGCAAGGACTGGATAAAGGAGTAGGAGGTCTCTTATGGGCAGCTTTAAGGATCTTAGGATAGTAGATAATTTCTATCAGACGTCGCTCTTCTTTCCCATGCCGACGGTACTTATAAGTACGCTTACCGAAGACGGCAATACGACAGTCGGTCCTTATAGTCTCGTACAGCCCTACTATGTGGCGGGCAGGGACTACTATGCGATGCTCCTTAATGCGCGCAATTCCTCTAATACCGCGCAGAACATCCTTCGTAACGGCAAGTGTGCTATAAATTTCGTTACGGATGACAGAAAGACATTCAAGGAAGTAGTAAGGCTCGGATGGCCCGGAGATACTCCCGAAGAGAAGATGAAGGACTGCAGGTTCACTTTCGAGAAAGGCCTTGCCGAAGGCGAAGACAGGCCCATGGTCGTGAAGGAAGCTTTCCAGGTAATAGAGTGTACCTGGGTAAGAGAGCTCGACGGAGCGGATAAGGACCTCCCGGGGCAGCTCGACGGATACGAACCGCCTTACCATGACTTCAACGGAATTACTTCAAAGTTCGGCGCGACGTTTATCCTCAAGATAGATAAGATCCTCATGAAGGAGAGATACTATAACGCTATCCTTAACGGAGTAAGAGCAAAGGATTTCCCTCACGTTCCCGTAGATTACGGATATCGTGACAGCAAGAATTTCTGGTACGCGAAGTTCAGGCGTGCTCTTCCTGAGCTCCTTCCCGTAAGATCTACTACTGTCGAGAGCGTTAAGTATGCCGCAGACAGGATAGACGACAAGATCAAGTTCACGGACGAAGCCTGTGCAAAGCTCGTTAATGTTCCCAGGGTATTTCTTCCTACGGTCCTTAAGGGCTGTGTGGCATGGGCAAGAGAGAATAACGTAGAGCTCATAACAGCTGAACATATGGATGAGATAAACGATAAAAGATCCAAAGAGAAGAAGAACAGGAACAAGTGATCGAGATCTGAAGTAGAGGATATACGATATGGAAGAGATGCTCCAAAGGATACAGAAGATAAGTAAGCTCATTCAGGTGATGATGAATATCTGTCTGTTGATATTCGGCTTCTTTATCCCGATGGGGATCTTTATGGCGTTCATGCCGTACTTTATGGGTACTGATCTTGCCGAGGTTCATACAAAGATCGTAGACAGTGCAAATCTTCTTCCCATAAATATCTTGAATAACATCTTCGGTGAGACGCATCTTGAGCTTCAGATCACGCTGGCCGGTATATTCATCGTGATCCTGGCGGGGATATTCGTATACTGTGTCTTCGAAATGAAGAGGATCTTCAAGAAGATGAGTGCTTCCCGTACGCCATTTACTATGGAGACTTCAGCGGCATTCAAGAAGCTTTCTATAAAGACCCTGCCGATCTGCCTGTTCAGCACTCTTCTGGGTGCAGCTGTCTTTCTCACGATAAGGCTCTTTGCATATGTATTCGAATACGGTTCCTACCTTCAGGGGAAGGCGGATGAGACTAACCGCATCCAGGAAGAGATGATAATGTCCTTCGCCGAGATAACCGAAAACAAATCGGAGCAGACAGGTAAGCATGTTCGCCGTGTAGCCGAATATTCCAGGATAATGGCAGAGGAGATGGGACTTGGGGAAGACAAGGCTAAGATCATACGTCTCGCATCCACCATGCACGATATAGGTAAGCTCCTTATCCCTTCCGAGATATTAGAGAAGCCTGCAAGGCTCACAGACGAGGAATTTGCCATCATTAAGAAGCATCCGGGCTACGGCGGAGACCTTCTGAAGAACGTAGAAGGCGAAGTCATGGGTCTTGCAAAGACTGTAGCTCTCGAGCATCACGAGCGTCCCGACGGAAGAGGATATCCCGAGGGGCTAAAGCAGGGTGACCTGAGCATAGAAGGTCAGATAGTAGCCGTCGCGGATGTCTACGACGCTCTTACCAGTAAGAGAAGCTACAAGCAGGCCTGGGATGAGAAGGATGCATATAACGAGATCCTTAAGGGCAGAGGCACGCAGTTCAACGAAGATGTCGTAGATGCCTTTGAGAAGGCATATGCCGAGATCAATAAGGTAAGACAGGAGCTGCAGGAATAAAGGAATGAACAGTCTGCGTAAATATTTAAGATGGTTCGCGGTATCGCTTATCGTCTTCATGGTGAGTATATTTCTTCACGAGTGCGGTCACGGCCTGGCCAATTCCCTTGCGGGGATCCCCTGCAGCACAGGATTTAACAGAGTAGGCGATATATATAAGTTCCCGTCGGCTGAAGACTTCAGGTCCTACTACAGTACGGCTCCTTCCGTACTCCTGGACTTCGGCGTTCCATGTACGTTGTTCCTGTCGGTATTCGGAGCTTATCTCTATTCAAGGACAAAGATCCGCCCGATCCGGTATCTGGGCGCTTCTCTTGCCGCAGGCAACAGCCTTCTCCGCCTTATACCGAGCCTTATGGTCCTCCTGGTCCCTCTCTTTACGGGAAATGTCCACGTAGAGGATGAATACGAGACAGGAGAACTCCTTGCGGCAAAGTTCGGGAGCAGCTTCTGGACCTATGTCCCTGCGATCGTATCCGTAGGCATCACCTTGTTCTCGATCGTATGGATACTGAGAAAGGCGTCAGAACGTAAGGTCTTTAAGCCCGGTATATACGCAGTCATATCATTTATCGTGTTTTGTGTCGGCATGGTCCTGGCAACGATCCTGGACAGCTATATCAGGATCAACTGGCCTGCCAGGTAAGCAGCCTTATCCCCGAAAAGTGTGGTGATTCAACACTTTTTCGTCGGAAAAACTGTAGTTTGACTACACTTTTTCGTCGATAACCGGTCCCTCGTTCTTAACCTCTTGTTCACGGTTTGTTGATAAGTGAACTGAGGAAACTGTCATTATCCTTTGATATAATATGCATATTAGGGAAATTATCAGTATGACTCATCAGGAGCCTGTCGGAGGGTTTATGAGTATACAGGACGATGTATTCAAAAAGATATCCGAAGCGCTGCTCGTGGATTATTCCAGCGTGTATTACGTTAACGCGGTCACAAATGAGTATTACTGGTATTCCGTTAATCCCGGATTTCATTCTCTGAGCCTGGAACAGGGCGGAGATGACTTCTTCAAGAACATCGTACGTGACTGTAAGAAGGTCATATTGGAAGAGGATCAGCATATTTTCCTGGAGGATATTCAGAAGGAAAAGCTCCTGAATGACATGAAGAAGGGCAGCATGCAGAGCATCGACTATCGTCTGGTGATCGGCGGAAAGCCTGTCTGGCATTCACTTCGCATGATCCGAGGCCTGGACGATAAGTCCGATTACTTTATCCTTGGTGTTATCAATATCGATGAGGAATATCACAGGAGAGAAGTCGAGAAGGAAACTGCCCGTCAGAAGGAAGTCTATAACCAGATAACCGACAACCTTGCTGCTCAGTTCGATACCCTGTACTACATCGATCTTGCCACGAATACCTACATTGAGATCTCTTCCAATGACGAATATAAGAAGCTGAACGTACCTGCTACCGGTAAGGATTTCTTCGCCGAGAGCAGAAGGAGCATCAGGAAATACGTGCATCCCGAGGATCGGGAGATGGCCTTGAAGTACCATCACAAGGATGTCATGCTCAACAACCTGAAGCACAGAAATTCCTATTTTCTTGAATATCGTCTGGTAGTAGACGGTCAGGTCAAGAATATCAGGCATACCGAGATGATGGCCAATGACAAGAAGCACCTTATTGTGTGCATCGAGAATATAGATGATGAGGTCAGGGCACGCCGTGAACTCAAGGATGCGGGGCTTGACGGTGTTACCTATACGCAGATCGCCGAGAGCCTGGCAGCTCATTATGACATGATCTATTATGTAGATGTGGGGACCGATTACTATGCCGAGTATTCTACCCATAAGCTCTATGGCGATCTTGAGATACAGGAGGAAGGCGAGGACTTCTTCGGTACCGCCGAGCGAAATGCAGACAGGATCATTCATTCTGAAGACAGGGCACGCATCAAGCTCTTTCTTGATAAAGATAAGTTCATTACCGGTCTTGAGAACAGCAGACAGCTGGTGGAGGATTACCGCATGGTCGTAGGCGGTAAGACTCACTATACGAGGATGACCATCAGATGGTCCTCTGACAGATCTCACTTTATCATCTGCATCGAGAACCGAGATGAGGAAGTGAAGAAGGAGCAGGAGCGACTTCAGATGCTCACCAGGGCAAATGAGGCTGCACGTCGTGACAGCCTTACCGGTGCCGGCAATATTACTGCTTATCACGAAGCGGAGAGCGATATCCAGAAAGAAGTCGAAGATGGCAGAAGGGATACTTATGCCATGGTCATCTGTGATATAAATGAGCTCAAATACATAAACGATACTCAGGGACATAAGGCAGGAGACGACTATATCAAGACTGCTTTTAAGATGATCTGCAGGATCTTCGCCCATAGTCCGGTCTTCAGGATAGGGGGAGACGAGTTCTGTGTGATACTCAAGGATGAGGACTATGAGTCTCGCAATGTGCTGATGGAACGCCTGAAGACATTATCCGAGGAGAATATGAGACTGGATCAGGGTCCTGTTATTGCAGCAGGACTTGCCGAGTATAGTGCGGAGGAAGGCGAGACAGCAGAAGACCTGTTCAGAAGAGCAGATGATCTTATGTATCAGGACAAAGCTCGCCTTAAGAGCCTTAAGATCCAGCGTGAGAGTTATTCTTCCAATCCCGGCGGTAATGTCAAAGTGATCACCGAAGACAGGCGAAAGCTCCTTGATGCTCTCTTCAGGTCTTATGAAGTAGTCTCTGAAGGGTCCTATGTATATGTCTGCGACATGAAGTTCGACTATTCCAAGTGGTCCAAGACCGCGGTGGATACATACGGATTGCCGTCGGAATATATGTATGGCGCGGGGGATATCTGGGAGGACTATATCCATCCCGATGATCGTGATGCTTATCGTAAGGGCATACTCGATATCTTCTCGGGTAACACTTCAGGTCACGATATGCAGTATCGCGCCAGAAAGACTGACGGTGAATACGATGTATGTACCTGCAGGGGCATAGTATTAAGGGATAATTTCGGTGATCCCGATTACTTTGTCGGTACCATAAGGAGCCACAGTTCCCAGGGGCATGTGGATACGCTGACGGGACTTCGTAATCAGTACGGATTCTTCGAGGATCTTGAGGGTCTCATAAAGAGACAGGTATCCAGGTTCATATTCATCGTAGGAATAAGCAAGTTCTCCGAGATCAACGAAGTCTACGGATATCATTTCGGTAACCGCGTACTTCAGCTGTTTGCGAGAAAGACATACGAATATGCGGGAAACAGCGGCAGCTGTTACAGGCTGGACGGCACGAAGTTTGCTCTCATCTCTGCCGATTCTTCGTCTGAGGCGGCAGAAGCAGCTTATGAAAGCTTCAGGAACTTCTTCCGTGAATCCTTCCAGGTCGACGGCAGGAAGATCCTTCTCGAGGTCAATTGCGGTGCGCTCCATCTCGATCGCTTTGAGCTGGATTCCCAGACGGTATATGCCTGCCTGAACTTCGCATACGTAGAGTCCAAATCCCGCCATCAGGGCGATCTGGTAATATTCCATAATGACCTTAACGAGGACAACAGGGAGAGGATCGAGAAGCTCCATGCGATCCGTGCCTCCATCATGCACGGCTACAGAGGATTCTACCTTCTTTATCAGCCTGTCGTTGACGCCAAGACCGAGAAGCTCATCGGTGCCGAGGCGCTCCTTCGCTGGAAGAACGATAAGTACGGCATGGTCCCTCCGGATCAGTTCATTCCCCTTCTGGAGTCTGATCCCCTGTTCCCCGAGCTCGGTGAATGGATCATCAGGGAAGCACTCATCGTGGCAAAGAGGATCTTAAAGAAGAATCCTGACTTTGTCATCAATATCAATCTGTCCTATACGCAGCTCGAGAAGATCGATTTTGTCGATATGGTATTCCGTGTCCTTGACGATATCGGATATCCTCCCGAGAATATATGCTTCGAGGTCACCGAGAGGTGCAGGCTCCTGGATATCGATCTTCTGAAGAACGTTATCGCCAGCCTTAAGTCCAGAGGCATCCTTGTAGCTCTGGATGATTTCGGTACGGGATTCTCCTCTATCGGTATCGTAAAGGAGCTTCCTTTTGACATCATCAAGATAGACAGGGGCTTTGTAATGCGCATAGAAGAGGACGAAGTGGAAAGAGAGCTCATAAAGTACTTTGCCGGATTTGCGTCTCTCTTCGGTGCCAAGGTCTGCGTAGAAGGAATCGAGACCGAGGGCATGAAGGATATCCTTCAGAAGTATCATGTAGAGAGCTTCCAGGGTTATTACTACGCCAAGCCTCTTAAGGCGGAGGAGATAATCTGCTGGGAGAATAAGCCCAAAGGATAAGATTTTTGAAAAAAGTTCGCCTAATAAGAGAAACAAGAAAAAGCGCCTTTCTGTGTAAGGAAACCATCTGCAAAAAAGTGCTTGCAATATGATCTCGTCGTGCTACAATGACATCACGATGAAGGAAGTGCCTGTCCGACATCTGAACTTACGAATAGATTCGTCAGATCAGATCTCAGCGCGCTTCCTATTTTTGTGAAAGGAAAACGGTAAGACTATATGACTGCAACTGATGCACATGTATTATTGAACCTCAATGCAAACGCATATAATGCGCTCGTTCTGTCCTGCTGCCATTACTATCACTATCGCAAAGGACGATCACGATGTTGAACCCGATCAACAGCCAGACAGCTGTGGAGAGATAACACCCTGATCGTCCGGAGAACAAGATAAGTTCCCGGACTTTTTTATTGCAACTTGATAAACGAATAGCACTTACACATCCTTGTAGCTCAATCGGTAGAGCATTCGGCTGTTAACCGACAGGTTGAAGGTTCGAGTCCTTCCAAGGGTGCCACATAAGGGAGACGTAAAGAACCAGGCACTCTTTACGTCTGTCCCTTAAGATCTCTTATCCGCATGCGGGTAAGAGATCAACGATATCCCGGCGTAATCCGTTAAAGAGACGGGACGGACTGTAAATCCGTTAGGCTTGGCCTTCTAGTGGGAGCGTTACCCTCAGCCGGGACCAATAATCCGTAATACTGCTCTTCCGTCTCAGGTCCTCGATGCTTCGCATCTGCGGAATGTCGTCGGAAGAGCATGTATTACTTCTACTTAACGGTCGTATGGTGTAAAGGCAGCACAACGGACTTTGACTCTGTAAGTACAGGTTCGAATCCTGTTGCGACTGCCACCAATATGCATCCGTGGCAGCGGCCTGTCGTGCGGTCTGCAAAACCGCATATCGTGAGTTCGACTCTCACCGGATGCTCCAGTTATGTTACCATCGAAAGTGCAGGAGGGCAGATATGAGATACTTTAGAGTTCACACGGCAGATATTGCATACAGGACCAAGCAGCCCAGAGGTATCTTTACGGCTGTAGGAAAGCTCGTAGACAGCAAGACCTTAACGGAAGAAGAGGAGAAGGAATACCGGAAGAACAGGGAGCATTTCGAGGAGGTCCTTCCGGTGCCGCCTTTCTATGAGCAGGATAATCCGGACGGAGCCATAACGTGGTTCAAGGATACAGACGAAGGCAATGCCATCTGGAAGGAAATGGATTTTTATCGCGATATGTGCAGCAAGTACGGTGTCACTCTCTATATGTCGGAATGCGATAAGATCCCGGGCGAGGTGATATATGAAGATGAGTTTCAGGTCGCCGTTAAGGATCTGTACGAAGATGTAAGCATAAAGACAGAGAAACTGGGTTTCTGATATAAATGTCTTAGTGTACAATCGGGATATGAAGATACATAGTCTTACGATAAAGATATTAGTCATACTTCTCCTGTTATCAACGGTCTGGATGTTCCTGATAAAGTATCTGGAGACTGCTTCTCCAAATATGGAAGAGTATCTCTTCGTTCCGGTCTATGTAGATGAAGTAGCGGCCGATCAGGATATCGTTGTATCCGTAACTCCCATAGGACCTCAGGGGAAGAACAGCGAGACCGTCACTGAGCTGAACCTGAATGAGATAGATAAGGGATGGGTCACGCATCTGTATGGGGGAAAGTGCAGGATAATATTCGATATCAATGATTCGAGCATAGGAGATCAGATCTCTTCTGACAGCTATGTTGCATATCAGTTCTACTACGCCGATCTGGTACCACGCGATCGTCTGACCAAGGAGGACAGGTTCGATCTTATGATCGGGAACCTGACAGATCCTTTTGCTTCAGGAAAAGAACCGACTTTCTATTTCGATTCGGTCCAAGGCGGTATATATAACTACTATTGGATGAAGGATCGTCATTACACGAGGAACTGGATCATCAGGAATGTAGTCCTGATAGGTGCGGCTATAGCAATAGATACCTGTATCACCCGTTGCAGGAAGGCTCGCAAGGAATAAGAATTAATATGTTAGATACGATAATGAACAGAAGAAGCTACAGGGGAAGATATAAGCCTGACCCTGTTCCAAGGGAGGACCTGGTGAAGATAATGGAGGCTGGTCTGGCGGCTCCTTCGGGATGCAATAAGCAGACTACTTCACTTATAGCAGTCGACGATCCGGAAGTATTATCCCGGCTCAAGGCCACGATGGAGCCTCCTGTCGCTCAGACCGCTCCTGCGGCCATATGCGTACTTACCAGGAGGATCAATGCATATCGCGATAAGTGCTTTGCGGTACAGGATTATTCGGCTGCCATAGAGAATATGCTCCTGGCGATAGTAGACTTAGGATATCAGAGCTGCTGGTACGAAGGTCATATAACCGACGAAGACAGGATCTGCGATAAGATGGCGGAGATCTTAAATGTCCCTTCAGATTACGAGGTGGTCTGCTTCCTCCCGGTAGGTATCGCAGAGGGTGAACCTGTCATGCCGAAGAAGAAGCCTTATGAGGAGAGAGCCTGGTTCAATACATTTCCGAAGCAGGTTAGGATCGATGGAGAATAACGAAGAAGACAAGAAGATAACGATAGATTTCGATGCGGAGAAGATGATAGCCCCTAATATACTGTGGCTGTCCCTGGCTGTACTTATCACGGTGGCATGTCATGTTATCGCATTTATGTTTATCAGAGTATATTTCTATGTTGCCTTCCTTCTCATTCCGGGCATCCTCTTAGCGACAGGCTGCATCGTAGCCGTTCCTTACGTACTCTTATCCGTGAGAAGACCTCTTAAGAGGATCGAGATAGATCTTCAGGGCAAGATCAGGATAAATGATGACGAATACGATCTCTCGGCCAATGAACTGTACTTTGATCTCGATGACGGGAACGTGAAGTTCATACCTTTCTGTTGTCTCAACCTGAATGTAATGAGCTGCGACAAGAAGAGGATAAGATCGTACTACACGGGACCCGTCATGAACAAAGAAGCTTCCGTCGCGAGAAAAAAGCTGGCGGCTGTCCTCAAGACTGTCAGCGGGGTAAAAAGGCATATGCGTTCCGTTAATACAGTCAAGGATGAGTATGCAGAAGGCTTTGGTGTTATAAAGATCGAATTTCCCGCAGAGAGCATAAGGAATGAGTTCTATAAGACGGGCACCCTGATACTGGTACCCGGAGTAGCCGCATTAGTGATGTCGATGCTTCCCGATTCCTTCTACGGCGATGATTTCCTTCTTAAGGAAGTAGGACTTCTGAGGTTCATTACGATCCCGTACGTTATAGGCGCACTGATATTCTCGTTTAGTTTTTATCTTACTTACAGAAAGCTGGCTCGGGTAGTAGAGATCCGCGAGGATTCGATCAGGATCAACGATATGTATCTCCCCAAGGCGGAGATCAGGAGCATATCGGCGATGAACGGAACGACCACCACGGGATATGACGGAGAAGCACAGTCTTGGCTCTTCGTAAGGACCGTGAAGGGCGCTCACAGATTCTATCTGGGACAGGCTAAGAACGGCAAGTGCTTTGAGCCCAGAAGAAAGCTCTTTAACTCCCTTGATATACTGTTCCCGAAGGACAAGGGTTCACTTTAATCGAATCTTAAGAAAATGTCTTTCTGAACTTCATATACTTTGCATTGCACGGTGCTAACATTACGTAGATCATAATTCGGGGAGAGTACCATGCAATATACAAATAAGTCTGTAAGAGTTTTCTTTGCCATAGTTATCGCAGCTTCGGTGATCGTCGAAGGCTGCATCATATTGGGAGGTCCTGACTGGCTCTATCTTCTCATGATGTGGATACCGGCCCTTGCTGCGATCATCGCGGTTCCCAAGGGTAAGGGAATGTCGGGTCGTCTTGGTCTGAGGCTTTGCAGGATAAGATATATCCTTCTTGGAATATTATTCCCCTTTATCTACCTGCTGGTGCCTTATATCGTCTACTGGGTCACACATCCTTCGAACTTCGCATATAGCGGTGTATCTCCCTTAGTGGTCGTCAAGGATCTTGCTTTGCCTCTTATAAGCGGTATATTCGTTAATCTTATCTCAGCTGTGGGAGAGGAGATAGGCTGGAGAGGCTTTATGTTCCCTTCTCTCCTTCAGAGGATAGGCCTTCGAAGGACCCTCTTTGCATCCGGCCTGATATGGGCTCTGTGGCATGTGCCGGTATTGGTAGCGGGAGGTTATATGACAGGAGCTCCCTTATGGTATAAGATACCCGCATTTATCCTCTGCATCGTACCTATTGGTATCATCTCGGGAGTGCTCGCATATAAGTCTAAGAGCATGTGGCCTTCGGCGTTCCTTCATGCTGCACATAATCATTATGATCAGGGTATATTCGGGATACTCACGGCAGGTGAGGATAAGATGTTCTTTGTAAGCGAGACGGGGATCATAACCATCGTCTGCGCATGGGCGATTGCCCTCTTACTTCTCTCCCGCGTATCAAAGAAAGAATCTGTCTGACTCGTCGTCTCCGGGGAAGATGATATGTCCTTTGGAGCCTTCCCTGATAGTGTTGTAGATGCCTTTCTCTATATCGATGTCGTATGTCCTGCCGTCCTCTGTGCGGACTGAGCAGCGGTATCTTGTAACAAAGGAGAGCGGAGACCTGTTCATGTCCTTTGAGATGACTTCGGCAGGGAGTACCTGATATTCTCTTTTGTTGATGTGCCTTGTTATGCGGCTCGCTCTTATGTTGACGGGGAAGATGGTAAGAAGGTCCAGCGCTATCATGGCGGCTATGGTCACATAGACGACCGCTCCTCCCTTCTCAAGATACAGGGTAAGTATCGCTATCGCTATGACATTTATGTTAAGCCACAGGAAGAATGCAAGGGAGTATATGAGCCTTCCCTTATTCGTCTGCCTTGTAAAGGAGAAGGACATAAGGAGCATCGCGGCGAAGTGCAGGGGGATGGCAAACAGCATTACCATCCTGGCGAACATCGAGGTAAATGCGATCGTCATGAAGAGACCTGTGATCACGTAGAGGATGGATGCCGTTACGGCACATGTGATATATGACGTGCAGTATCTGTAGTATCTCTGCCTTATCTGCTTATGAAGGTCGTCGCCGGCAGCTTCGGGAACGGCGGGTGCTGCTGATGCTTCCCCGTCAGTTACGGGTAAGGGGTCGGTATCTGCGATGAACCAGAAAGGGCTGCAGAGGATCTTGCGGGGCTCGTCCTCTATCATGACGAACATACCCGTTACGCCTGCGCTGACGCGGTTATAGAGACCGCCCTCTATCTCAACTTCGGCAGTATCGGATCTGTCTCCCGTGCTCTTTATGGTAAGGCTGTATCCGGGAAGGATCGTACCTTCCGTCCTTCTCTTATCTTCGATAGTTACGTGGCGGCAGAAGAACTTACCTTCACGAGCCTTCTTTATATATCGTGATGTAGTGATCACGGACCCGATGATAGGGAAGATCGACCACAGGAAGATCACTATGCAAAGAAGAGATAACATTCCCGGCGCGCTTCCGAGGTAATAGAACGTGACCAGCTGCGAAAGGACAAAGCATACAACGAATATGACATAGACCAGGGCGGACAGGTGTCCTCTCCTGCAGTCTTTCTCTATCCTCTCGGCGATCTTAGCCTGTTCTTCGGGGGAGGCGGGACTCCAGAAGTATTCTCCGCAGTATGACTTAAATGACGGATTGTCTGAAGACATAGATGACCTCCTTATTCTACTCGCTTGGATTATACATCTTCCGCAGGATTCACACTATTTAAGATCTTTGAGAAGTTATATCTGTGGTATCATCTTCATGTTTCATCAGGGATGGGGGAACATGTCTTTATGCAAAAAGAACTTAATATATCGTATTGCGCATTCGCTTAACTTGTCAGATAAATAAAGTATGACTGAGCAGCCGATAAGATACGGACTTACACCATCACAAAAGGGAATGGCGTCCCTTCACGAGTTCTGTGAAGGGACGAGCGCAGCTACGCTCTGCGGAGCCGTCATATACGATGAGAAGATGAAGCCGGATCTTATTGACGAAGCCATAAGGACCGTCATTCGAAGGAACGAGGCCATAAGGCTTCGCATAACCAGGGAAGACGGAAGATTCGTACAGCGGATAAGCGATGAGGTCGACCATGCCATCGAGCATATGACCTTCTCTTGTGAAGACGAAGTCCGCGAGTTCGGAAGGCGGGACGGAAGGACCGTCTTTGAACCCGACGGAGGTAAGATGTACCGCTTTACCGTCCTGGATCTCCCGGGCTGTACCGGCATCATGATCACCATGAGCCACATGATCATCGATTCCTGGGGCTACAGCCTTATCGTCAGGGAATTCTACCATGCCTATAAGGCTCTCTGCGGCGACGGGGACGATCTTAAGGAAGCAAGAAGATATACGGACTATTTTACCAGAGTGGAAGGTTATGAGACGTCTTCCGCTAAGCAGGATGATATAAAGTACTGGACCGAGAGCTACAGTGATGGCCTGTCTCGAGGATCCATAGGCCATGCGTCGGGGGATGAGAGGGATATATCTTCAAGAAGATATGTTACCGACATCTCTTACGATGTCTCTTCCAAGATGAAGGCCTTCATCTCGGAATATAAGTCCTCCGCTCCCGTTCTCTTTGAAGTCGCGACCCTCATATATCTGTCGCGCATATCCCGCGTGGACAAGAACGTGACCATAGGTACGCCCGTCCTTGGAAGGAGCGGCGTATCGGAGAAAGAGACTGTAGGTATGTTCATGTCGACGATACCTCTGTCGCTGGATATCGGTGCGGAAGATACGGTGCTGTCCCTTTGTGAGGAGACGTCCCGAATCCACAGGAGCATCTTCCGCCACGGAAGGCTGTCCCGTGAAGAGATCGCAAAGAGCATAAGGAGCAGCTGCGGTTACGGCGGAAGGCTCTACGATATCCTTGTAAATTACCAGAATTCCACTACTGATGTTCCCTGCAGGACCATATGGTTCTCCACGGGCTTTACGGAAGTCCCTCTGGCGATCCATATAGACGACCGCGACAGCAACGGAAGCTACAGGATAAACGCCGACTATCAGACAGCGAGCTTCCCCATGGAAGAGGAAGTCGCTCTTCTTATAAGAAGGCTGGAACATATCCTGGAGCAGATAGCAGATGATCCCGGTATCAGGGTCAGGGATATCTCCCTTATACCGCCGTCGGAGGAGCATTTCCTCTTAGAGGGATATAACGATACCGCCATGACTTATCCGAAGGACAGGAGTGTCGGCGACGTGATCTCGGGATATGCCAAGGCTCATCCCGATAAGATCGCTCTCATCTTCGGCGGGCAGTCATATACATACGAAGATCTCGATAAGATGTCGGACGCTCTCGCATCAGAGCTCATATCCCGCGGGATCGGACCGGGTGATGTCGTTCCTCTTATATCCGTTCGAAGTCCGTATGTCCTTATCGCCATGCTCGCGGTCCTCAAGACGGGCGCTGCCTATATGCCGGTGTCTCCCGACTATCCGGGATCCAGGATAGAGCTCATGTGCAGGACGGTGGGTGCTAAGATCGCCCTTACATACGGCTGTTCATGCGATGCGGTCCCGATATTGGATCTTGGGAGCTTCGAATATGTCTCCCGGGAGTACGAACGCCCGTTTGTCGATCCCGATTTGATCTGTTATGTGATATTTACGTCGGGATCCACGGGGGAACCCAAGGCCACGGCAGTGACCCACGGAAATGCCCTTAATTACTGCGCCCGTAACAATGTTAATGTGTGCGGGAAGATCCTGGATGAGGGCGATAAGAGCATATTATCCGTCACGAATATCGTATTTGACATCTTCGTCACCGAGAGCCTTCTCGCACTGATGAACGGCATCCGGATAGTCATGGCTGACGACTCTGCCGTGATGTCGGGAAAGCTCCTTGCACCTCTTATCTCATCCGGAGTCGATGTCATCCAGACTACTCCCACCAAGATGCGAAGCTATCTTCTGGATAAGGATTTCAGGTCTGCCGTATCTTCGATCCGCAAGATCCTCCTCGGAGGAGAGGAGCTGACGCCTTCGCTGCTGTCGGATCTTCGCTCCCTTACCTCCGCTTCAGTATATAACGTATACGGACCTGCCGAGACTACCGTCTGGTCATCTCTTGCCCTTATATCGGGAGAAGATATCCATATAGGACGCCCCGTTGCCAATACATACATTTATATCCTGGATGAGGACTTATCCTTATGTCCCGCGGGAGTCATGGGCGAGATAGTTATCTCGGGCGACGGTGTAGGCAAGGGGTATCTTAATAATGCGAAGCTTACTTCGGAGAAGTTCATCCCGGATCCCTTCCGTGCCGGTAATACCATGTACCGTACCGGCGATATGGGGCGGATGCGTCCTGACGGCAATATAGAATTCTGCGGAAGGCGCGATAACCAGATCAAGCTTCGCGGCCTTCGAATAGAATTAGGCGAGATAGAGTGTGTCATGAGCAGGCAGGAAGGCGTTGACCTGGCGGCAGCAGTGTGCCGTAAGGACAGCGCGGGAGAGCCTTATATCGCTGCTTTCTATACATCCGACGGCACTATGGATGAGACTTCCCTTAAGGATATCCTGTCGCGGGAGCTTCCGCCCTATATGGTGCCTAAGGTAATAAAGAAGCTGGATAAGATGCCCATGACCGCCAGCGGCAAGACAGACCGTAAGGCGCTGCCGGAAGTGAGCTTTACCGCTTCAGACAGGGAATATGTTGCTCCATCTTCTGATATGGAAGAGAAGCTCTGCGCCATCTTCCGTGAAGTTTTAAAGCTGCCCCGTGTAGGCGTCACGGACGACTTCTTCGACATCGGCGGGGACAGCTTTGCCGCGATGGAATCTGTCTCTGCTGCTTCTGACAGAGGCATAGACATTGCCGTAAAGGATCTCTATACATATCGCGACGCACGCGCCCTGGCAGAGCATCTCGGAACAGCTTCCGCAGATCGATCAAAGGAGCGTGACTACGATATCTACCCTCTTCCTCTTAAGGGGATAGACAGGGCTTTCTTTAAGGCCTTCTCATCCTTCTCGAGACACGCATATGACTTCAGGGTAGAAGGCTTGGAGAACATCCCTTCTACAGGATGCATATTCTGCCCCAACCATGAGACCATGGCAGATCCTTTATGGGTGTGGACGGCTCTCGGGAAAGAGCTTTCCATGAACGATATCTCTACCGTAGCAGATGAAGGTTTCCTCAAGGGCTCTTGCTCGAGAGTTGCATTTCGATCCCAGGGAGGTATCCCCGTAGACCGCGCGGGAGACTTCACGGGTTCGCTTAAGAGAGCGGAAGAAGTAATAGCAAAAGAGCGTAAGTATCTTCTTATCCATCCCGAAGGTACCAGAACGAGAACGGGAGATCTCGGTGAGTTCAGGAAGGGTGCGGCACTGATCGGAATATCCTCGGGAGTGCCTATAGTACCGGTGTGCATAAAGGGCGCAGGGAAGATATATCCCGTGGGAAGAAAGTATCCCAAGATCTTCGGAAGGCTTCCTCTTACCATAAGCTTCGGCAGTCCCGTCTCATGCGAGGGGAAGAGCGCTGAAGAGATAACTTCCATAATAAAAGAGCGCATCACACAGATGCGTGATGCGCCGTGAAGGTGGTTATGAAGAAGTTGAGTCAAGCCAGAGTCGAATCTACCCTTCTCTGATCCCTGAGCCTTATCTTTACCATAAGAAGGGATCCCGCGAGAAGGAGTACTGCGATGGCGATGCAGCCGTTTGCGAAGGATCCTGCCATGAATTCAACGATCGCCGCTATGATGCAGAACAAAGCGACGACGCCGGTGCTCAGGAATGCCATTGTATTCTTTTCCATGTTTGTCTGCCTCCTTATTCCTTGTATGACCCTATCTTAAAGTACCGAGATTAATCGAGGATAAAACGGAGTTTAAGATTTCTGTGGGAAGTTATAAAGATTTGATTAAGTTTATTGACGGGTATCCCCCCAAGGGTATAATTGCAATTGTGTTTGATACACGATCATAAATAAGGGAGAAAAGAATTATGAAGAACACAAGATTTAAGATGATGGCTATCGCACTTTGCCTCGCAACAGGATTTGCATTCGCAGGTTGTAACGCTACGGCGGAAGAGACGACCAAGGAAGAGACAACGACTACTACAACAGAGGCAACGACTACTACGACTACCGAAGAGACAACGACTGAGGAAGAGACAGAAGTCTCTGAAGACGAGGATACTTACTACGGTATGCCTGACGCAGCTACAGCTGAGGACTTCGAGGTTGAGGCTGTTGCTCAGCTCGCTCAGGATTGCATCGACAGAGAGATCTCTATCTATCCCGTTAATGCAGAAGAGTTCGACGACACTGTAGATCCCGAGACATTCATCGAGGGTTTCTCCGGAATGGGCGGTTCTCTTAACGTTACTACTGATACAGAGGAGGAAGGCACTTCTTCCGAAGGTACGGATTTTGTCATGGTACAGTGCGCAGCATTCACATCCTACGAGGACGCTGTAGCTTATGCTGATTCTCTTATCGAATATGCAAGCGAGAATATCGATGAGGAGAATATCGAGATCCAGAAAGAGGAGACAGAAGAGGGCTATACATTCACTATGTCTCTTGTTGAGGAAGACGTTCAGGGCACCGAAGAGCTTGAAGGTTACGTAACACCTGACGGAGTACTGTACTACGAGCTTACGATCGTTGCCTGATCAACTCTTAAGAACATAATATAAGTGATCTACTGATCCCGTTCCCGCCTGAGGCAGGGACGGGATATTTTTATGCGTGCGGAATGTTTATACACAGATCCATACACAAACGGCCTGTTTTTGTATGAGTTTGTGTATAAAAAGGTTAAGGCGCCGTTAAGGTTGAGCCGACTTGATATTAAGGTCAGCCCTCTATACTAAGCTCATAAAACAAAACAAGTGAGGGACAGACACATGGCATCCATTATCATCAGCAGCGCAATTCAGGTAGCATTATTCGCATTCATTCCTTTTATCTGGTGGCTTATCACCGCAAGGAAGAAGATGAGCTTTTTCTCATGGATCGGACTTAAGAAGATCGAGGATGCCAAGGGCAATAAGACAGCTCTCTGGACGGCAGTCGTATCGATGCTCTTCCTTGCAGTATCCGTATTCATCCTTACATCCCTTAAGGGTGTTGAGATGGCAACATCGGAGTTTGCCGGATTGGGAGCAAAGGCTATCCCTTCGATCCTTATCTATGCAGCTGTTCAGACAGCTCTTGCAGAAGAGATCGTATTCAGGGGCTTCCTTCTTAAGAGGATCTCAAATAAGTTCGGCTTTGCCGCAGGCAATACCACCCAGGCAATTATCTTCGGACTTATGCACGGCATCATGTTCTTCTCTGCAGTAGATCCTCTCAAGGCAACACTTATCACGGTATTTACAGGTGCTATCGGATGGGTAATGGGCTTCATTAATGAGAAGAAGGCAGGCGGATCGCTCGTCCCTTCCTGGACGATCCACACTTGTGCAAATATCTTCTCCGGACTTTGCGCAGCATTTGCACTCTTTGCTTGATATATATGAAGGAAACATCAGAAATACCCGTGAAGTAATATCCTTCACGGGTATTTCCAAAGGTATTGGATAAGAAGTTATTGGTTAATTAAGTGACACCTTCATGTCGATGCCGTTGTCCGAAGTGATCTCATAGTCACCTTTGAACCCTTCGAACTCGATATAGCCTTCACTGTCGGTAACAAGGGTGATGTCCGTCTCCCACTCGCCGTGTATGAGGCTCATGAGCTTCTCATAGGAAGGCTTGGTGGAGTTATCTGCTCTGACGACTCCTGAAGGTGCATGGAGCCAGCAGTCATCCGTATAGTCCCAGGTGGTTATGGCCTGAACATTCTTATCTTCGAAGAGGATCGTATACATCTCCGCTATCTCTCTTGCCTGGCGTTCCTCGCCCTCGGGGGTAGAAGGCCACGATTCTACCTGCCAGTCATTAAGGTCTTCGATATATGCGGGCATGATGTCACCGGAGATAAGGGTGTTCTCTGTGAAGTGGATGGGAAGACCGAACCTTCCGAATCTCTCCAGTATGTCGTAGAGCTTATCCTTGCCCCAGTATCCCTGATGCTGATGGGACTGGATGCCGATGGCGGAAGGGACTACTCCCGCATCGAGGATGCGGTCCAGGAGCTCTTCGTATGCCTTGCTCGTATTGAAGTCATTGATAAGAAGAGTGGCATCGGGATTCATCTGACGAGCTTCGTCGAATACGGCCTTAACGAGTCCCACCTGTCCCTTCATGTTGCAGATCCTGGTGATCGCATTGTCGTACTTGTCGAATACGGGCATTATGACTACTTCATTTATCACGTCCCACATATCGATCTTGCCCTTGAAGGCGGTAACATCCCTGTCGATACGCTGACT
>JAEEGL010731037.1_pt1 | contig 20782 bp, 18 predicted proteins | sample 9134231 | NCBI WGS metagenome assembly JAEEGL01 (sample SAMN16246548, study PRJNA631951) | gut metagenome | biome: gut microbiome; feature: rumen; material: fiber-attached | host: Bos | place: Iran: Karaj | collected 2018-10
CCAGCTGGGTAATCCGACTTCTGCAATGGAACTTGCAAGAGCAATATATAAACTGATACCTACGGGGGCTTACGGCCTGTATCACGGTACCTGTGAAGGCATATGCAGCTGGGCTGATTTTGCGGAAGAGATATTTAAGCTTGCGGGCAAGAATATTACAGTTGAACGGATCAGCTCGGAGGAATACAAAAAGAGATTTCCGGAATCTGCAAGCAGACCTGCTTATTCCGCTCTTGACAATATGATGTTCAGATTAGGGACCGATATACGTTTTGCTGAATGGAAAGATGCGCTGAGAGAGTATCTTGTCAGCTTAGTAGGGTAAGAATACATTACATACGAGCATCGAAAAGATAATACCGATGCAGGCACCGACCATAACCTGCAGCGGAGTGTGACCTAAGAATTCCTTGAGTTTATCCTCGGCGTTGATGTTCTCATCACCCATGCGCTCGAAGCTGTCGATGATCTCGTTAATGACTTTGGCCTGTTTACCGGCCTGACGTCGTATACCGAGAGCATCATACATGACTATGATGGCAAGAGCTGCAGCAAGCGCGAATTCTGTACTGCCGGGACCTAAGCGTATGCAGACGGCACCCGCAAGACCGCATACCGTTGCGGAATGCGAACTGGGCATACCGCCGGTACCAACAAGGCGTTCGGCATCAAAGGTCTTGGTAACAAGTGTATGAATAACCGTTTTCATGATCTGTGCAAAAAACCATGAAAGAACAGCGGAAACAAGAATCGCGTTGTGAATAATCTCATCGAAAGCACTCATGAAATAATTATAACCATAAGGTTAGAAAAAAACAATAATAAAATTTATCGGAGGCAGTAAAGTGGAAAAGACAGACAAGATCTATGTTGCGGGACATCGCGGATTAGTCGGGAGCGCTATAGTCAGAAGTCTCAAAAGAAGCGGTTACGAGAACATAATAGGCAGAAGTCATAAAGAAATGGATCTCTGCGAACAGGCAGAAGTAAGAAAATTCTTTGAAGAAGAAAGACCTGACATAGTCGTACTTGCTGCAGCCAAGGTAGGCGGCATCAATGCAAACAATACAGCTCCTGCGGAATTCGCATACAGCAACATGCAGATACAGTGCAATGTCATAGAATGCTGCCATCAGTATAAAGTTAAGAAGCTGCTGTTCTTGGGAAGTACCTGTATCTATCCGAGGATGGCGCCTCAGCCTATTCCCGAGGATGCATTGCTTACGGGACCTTTGGAAGTGACTAACGAGGCATATGCTATTGCGAAGATAGCAGGACTTGAGATGTGCAAGTTCTATAAGAGACAGTACGGCGATAATTTCATCAGCTGTATGCCCACCAATCTTTACGGACCTCATGACAATTACGAACTTCAGGGTTCACATGTTCTTCCTGCGATGATAAGAAAGTTCCATGAGGCTAAGATCAATAACGCAGCTACCGTGGAACTTTGGGGAACCGGATCACCCTTAAGAGAATTCCTCTATGTTGACGATATGGCTGATGCCTGTGTGTTCCTGCTTGAGAACTATGACGGTGAACAGCATGTGAATATAGGAACCGGCAAGGAAGTGACGATAAAGCAGCTTGCCGAAATGATAAAGAAAACAGTGGGTTATGAGGGCGATATCGTATGGAACAGCGATATGCCTGACGGTACACCCAGAAAGCTTACCGATGTATCAAAACTTCACGGACTCGGCTTCATGCATAAGGTGGAGCTTGAAGAAGGCATACAGTTAGCATATGACTGGTTTAAGGAAAATATAGACAGTGCCAGAAAGTAAGAATGAAAAAGTAAGCGTGATCGTTCCCGTACATAACGCAGAAAAGTATCTTGCACAGACTGTAGATTCCATAATCAGACAGAGTTACAGGGATCTTGAGATACTGCTGGTTGATGACGGAAGCACGGATGACAGCATGAAGATAGCTTCTTCATTTGAGGACGAACGTATCAGACTGCTTTATAATACCGGAAGGCATTCCGCTGCAGATGCCCGTAATCTCGGGATAAAGGAAGCTACGGGAAGATATATAGCCTATCTTGATGCGGATGATATCTGGGACGAAAAAAAGATTGAAAAAACTCTCAGCTTCATGTGGAGAGAGAACGCAGCTTTTGTATATACGGCTTATGAATTCGCGGATGAAAACGCGAAGGGCAGCGGAAAGATAGTGCATGTAGAGGATAAGCTGGATCATAAACATGCTTTGTCAAGAACAATTATTTTTACTTCCACGGTCATGTTTGATATGACAAAGCTAAACAAGGAACTGATATACATGCCGCATATAGAGAGTGAGGATACCGCTTCCTGGTGGAATATCTTAAGGACGGGAGTGGTGGCGAGAGGACTTGATGAGAGCCTGACACTGTACCGCAGACCTGCATCTTCACTTTCATCCAATAAAGTAGTTGCATTGAGAAGGATATGGCGCCTGTACCGTGTCCATGAGAAGATGGGACTCATTCACAGCTGCATCTGCTTTGTAAGCTGGGCGGTAAGGGCTGCGGCAAGAAGGATGTAATGAAAAAGATAGAGACTTCGAGACGAATAATCATACTGTTTCTTTCTTTCCTGAGTATAGCCATTCAGGTAGCGGGTTTTACACTTGTTTGGTTTCGTTTTTATAAACCCATTTTAAAGAACTCTTACGGTGTACAGTTCTGGATTAAGGGTGATATTCTCCTTATTTCAGTATATGCGGTACTGCTTCTGCTGTTTTCAAGGATGTACGGCAGTAACCGCATCGGATATCTTAAAGCCTGGGAAGTCTTTCTTTCCGGCATGTTCGCCACTTTCTTTGCAAACGTGATCATCTATGCAGTCCTTGCTCTGATGGCTGCAAAGCTCATAACTAATAAATACATACTGATACTGACCTTAGCCGCGCTGGTATGGCATCTGTTATGGACCGCCATTTCCCAGGGCATATATGTGATGCTGTTTCCTCCGAAGGATCTGCTGCTGGTGACAGGTGAACGTTCTCCGGAGAACATATTGCAGAAGTTTGCATCAAGACCTGATAAATACAACATCTGTAAGATCATGAGCATCAGTGAAGGAGTGGAGAAGATCTGTGAAGAGATAGAGCACAGATATGACGGCATGGTCATCTGGGATCTGCCGGTGAAGGAAAGGAATTTCCTGATGAAGTATTGTTACGGGCGTTCGATACGTATGTATTTAATGCCGAAGATACCGGACGTGCTGATGAAGGGCACGGAGGAGATGCATATCTTTGATACTCCCATATATCTTATACGTGAATATGCCCTTTCGGTTGAACAGAGAGCAGCAAAGAGGATAATTGACATAGTCTGTTCGCTGATACTTATCGTAGTGCTCTCTCCGTTTATGCTGCTGACAGCCATACTGATCAAGCTTACGGATAAGGGACCGGTATTGTATAAGCAGGTCAGATGCACCCTGGGCGGAAAAGAGTTTAAGATTCTGAAATTCAGGAGCATGAGGGTGGACGCTGAGAAAGACGGAGTGGCAAGACTTGCATCCAAGGATGATGACCGCATCACACCGATAGGTAAGTTCATAAGAGCCGTGCGTATAGACGAGATACCACAGCTTTTCAATATACTTAAAGGCGATATGTCCTTCATCGGTCCGAGACCGGAAAGACCCGAGATCATAAAACAGTATGAAGAAGATATGCCTGAGTTTGCATTCCGTATGAAAGTTAAGGCAGGACTTGCAGGTTATGCGCAGGTATACGGAAAATACAACACCACACCGTATGACAAACTGAAACTTGATCTTACATATATTGAGAATTACAGTGTGTGGCTGGATCTGAAACTGATGCTGCTGACACTGAAAACTCTGCTCAAGCCCGAAAGTACAGAGGGTGTCGCCGAGGGACAGACCACCGCAAAGAAGGCAAAGAAGAATGGATGAGCGTATGAGCGAGAGCATGGACATAAAAAGATTTGTGCTCGCCGGTAAAAAACGCATATGGAAGATGTTTGCTGCAGCCCTTATCTGCGCAGTGCTTTTTTGTGTTATATATCTGCTGTTTACTTATGTCTTTGCGGGAAGTTTTCCTTATCGCAGCAGTGTTCTCTATTATATCGATTATGATCAGAGAACCGCAAAGGAGACTCAGCTATATTATAATGACTTTACCTGGAACGATGTGCTTGACAGTGACAGGATAGCCGGCAGGGCTTCCTCGGCCTGCGGAGTGCCTAAGGAAGAGATAGCAAAAGCAATAAGCAGCCCGACCATGTCGGATATAAGGATGCTGTGGGTATATGTTGATATGGCTGATGCTGATATGGCCGAGAGAGTACAGCAGGCTGTAGGCGCGGCACTTAAGGCTTTTGCTTCAGAGGCCGAAGGTTTTGAAAACATAAGTGAGTATGATCATGAAGCAGTGAAACTCTTAAAACCTGAGAATCATTGGAAGAGATGGGCAGCACTGGGTGCTGTTATCGGACTTGTTGCGGGACTGCTCATTCTTATGTATGAGAATGCATTGGATGATTCTGTCTTAATAGAAAGTGATGTAAAGAAGCTGATAGGAACGACTGCAGCTGCGGTATTGTATAAAGACGGAAGCGAAGATAAGGCGGCGATCAGGAAGCTGTTGGCCGGCTTGCTTAAGGGTGAGGAAAGAGTTGCGCTTTCCTGTTTTGAAAAAGAGGACGCTGATGCTTTAAGCAGAATAAAGGAACTGTTGCCTGAAGGCATAAACATTGACGATGATGCAAAGCTGATGTTTACGCTTGTTAAGTGGCAGGAAGCCTGCGGCAGGAAGCTTAGGAAATATGCGGATGAGCAGGAACTGAAAAAAGTCCGTATGTATGTTGTCATTACGGATGCAGACAGAAAGTTTTTCAGGGATTATTATGAAGCTTGAGACTCTGATCTCCGCAGTAGGTAAGGACAGTAAGCTGCCGGAGCTTATGGGAACAGAAGGAAATGCGGTACTGGTGAACCAGTGCGATCATGATTCGGAAGAAGTGATCGAGACACAGAAAGTTCGCGTGCGTCTGTATAACAGGAATGAAAGAGGCGTCGGGAGAAGCAGGAATCTGGCGCTTGATATGGCAGAGGGGGATATAATACTTTTCTCCGATGAAGATATCAGATATGAGGAAGGCTATTCCCGCAAAGTGTGCGAGGCTTTTGAGAAACATCCGGAAGCGGATGTGCTCTTCTTTAACGTAAAGGTGTGTGAAGAAAGAAGGACCTACTATACGGAAAAGGAAAAGAAGGTAGGTTACTTCAATCTCGGAAGATACCCTGCTTATGCTGCTGCAATGCGGCTTGCTAAGATCAGGGAAAATGGTATAAGATATTCACTTCTCTTCGGAGGAGGTGCAAAATACAGTAACGGTGAGGATTCCCTCTTTTTTATGGACTGTGTGAGAGCAGGACTTAAGCTGAAGGCTCTGCCCATAGAGATAGGCTATGAAGAAGCAAGGGAATCGACCTGGTTTACAGGTTATCATGAGAAATTTTTTTATGACAGAGGTGTACTCTATCATTTCCTGTACAGGCATCTTGCCTGGCTGTGGGGAGCCAGATTCGTTTTCAGCAAACGAAAGAGCATGTGCAGGGAGATAAAGCCTTTTAAGGCATATGGAATATTGCTGAAAGGCATTAAAGAAGGGAAAAAAACAGGGGAGGCATAAACGCTTTGTTCGGAGTGATCCTGTATATCATGATCAGTCTGTTGGCTGTCATGATAGCCGGAAAAGTGAAGAATACGGCAGGCAAGGCATATCCTGCCGCATCCAGACAGGACTATGTCAATGTCATTAGTCTTACGGCATTGTTTTTCATTCTCTTTATTCCTTCAGCTTTGCGCATACATACGGGAAATGATTATTTCACTTATATAATCCGTTTCCATGACGCATATACAGATAACCATATAGTTACGGAGCCGGGCTTCAACCTGATAATAAAAGCCGTATACAGTTTTCTGGGTAAAGAGATATTTCTTCTGATCTTTGCGATCTTTGCATTTTTAACCGTGCTCGCATTTATCAGAGGCATGTATCTCTTAAGTGAAGACTTCGGGATGACGGTCTTTCTCTTTATGGCTTTCGGACTGTATTTCCAGACTTACAATACTGTCAGGTATTATCTGGCTCTTGGGATATTGCTGATCAGTATGTACCATGCTATAAAGGGTAATTATCTTAAGTTCATTCTTCTGGTATTGCTGGCATCGCTCTTTCATAAGACTGCAGTCTGTGTGCTTTTGTTCTATCCGTTCTGCAGACTTAAATGGAACAGGATCCTTATAGCGTTGCTGGGGATCGGAGGGATAAGCGGACTGATCTTTAAGGAACAGTATCTGGCTCTGTTTCTCAGAGTATATCCTTCTTACGTTAATGAGGAAGAATACCTGAGTTCGGGAAGCATAAGCTGGGTGAACATACTGCGCTGCCTGGCAGTGCTTGCCTTATGCATATACTTTTATAAACCGGTGATAAAGGAGAATAAGCCGCTCCTGTTTTACATGAAGCTTAATGCGCTGGCGCTGATATTTTACGGCTGCTTCAGCTTTGTGCCCTTTGCATCAAGGATCGGTTATTATCTGAATATTTCTCAGATATTACTGATACCGGGGATACTTAAAGGACTTGACGATAAGAAGAAAAAATACCTGACTGTGATGGTGGCAGCTGCAGGAGCTGTGTATTTTGCTTTCTTCCTCTATAAAGCATTCGGAGATGTGGTAAGAGTATTGCCCTACAGCACATGGCTTGATTATTCGGGAAGCATGGACGGATTATCATATGTAAAGGTGACGGGATGAAACTTAAATTTTCTGTTATTGTAGTAAGCCTTAATGCAGGCGAAGAACTGAAGAAGACCGTGGACAGCATACTTATGCAGAGATATCCTGCCTATGAAGTGATCGTTAAGGATGGCGGAAGTGAGGACGGTTCACTTGCTATGCTTCCGGAAGATGAGCGTGTAAGAAAGATCATTAAGGAAGACAGTTCCATATATGATGCCATGAATCAGGCTGTGGCACTGGCCAGAGGAGAATATTGCATCTTCTTAAATTGCGGAGACTATTTTTATGATGAGCTTGTACTTTCAAGAGTAGCGAAAGAAACATTGAAGTATAAGGCTGACATTTTCTACGGAGATCTGTACAGGAGAAAGCTTGACAGCACGGATATCTCTCCGGACAGAGTCACGGATTTCCTGTTGTTCAGAAATGTGCCCTGTCATCAGGTGTGCTTTTACTCAAGAGAACTCTTCTCCAAACGGGGATATAAGACGAAATTCAAAGTGCGCGCGGATTATGAACACTTTCTCTACTGTGTAAAGAGAGAGGGAGCGAAGTGCAGGCATATGAACATAACAGTCAGCTCCTATGAGGGTGAGGGCTTTTCGGAAACGGCAGAGAATAAGAAAAGGGCAAATGAGGAACACAGGGAGATAACACAGGAGTATCTCGGAAAGAAAGTATATCTGTACAGATTACTTATGGTGGTAACGCTTCAGCCGGTCAGGGAAAAACTGGCACAGTCGCCGGTATTCTCGTCGGTATACCACAAATTGAAGGGCAGGCTTTATGGAAAAGGCTAAGAAAAAAGTATTATGGGTGTGCAATCTGATGCCTGCGTTTGTGGCCAGTGCAGCTGAGCTGGGACGCGGACAGAATAAGGAAGGCTGGATAAGCGGAGCCGCTGCGAAAGTTATGGAGGGCGACGAACTCAGCCTTGCTGTTGCATTTCCGGTAAAAGGCGACGAAAAGATGAGCGGTATGGCAGGCCTCGTCAGGTATTTCAGTTTTTACGAAGATACCGATCATCCGGAAAACTATGATCCCTCTCTTGAGGCTTCAATAGGAAGGATATGCGAGGAGTTCAAACCTGATGTGATACACTGCTTCGGTACCGAGTATCCACATTCACTGGCATTGCAGAAACTCGGAGAATGGAAAAACAAAGTGGTAGTACACATACAGGGTGTGATGCAAAGCTGCGCGGAACAGTATTACGGTGGCTTGGACGAAGCTGTGACCGAGAGTGCTACCATACGTGACATAATACGCGGTGACAGTCTCTGGAAACAGAAAGAGAAATACGAGAAGCGGGCGGAAAGAGAAAAAACGGTGCTCTCTCTTGCAAGCTATGCCTGCGGACGTACTGATTTTGACAGAGCGTATGTGGAGAGTATCAATCCTTCCTGTATGTATTTCTCAATGAATGAAACATTAAGACCGGGCTTCTACGGTAAGCTCTGGGATAGGGATAATATTGTAAAACACAGGATATTCATGTCACAGGGAAATATCCCGTTAAAGGGTCTGCATGTTGCTATAGAGGCTCTTAAACTTGTAAAAGAAAAGTATGAGGATGCCCATATAGTCGTGGCAGGTGATGATATAGTGAATAAGCCTTTTTACAAGATACCCGGCTATGGTAAGTATCTTAAGTCGTTACTTGATAAATACGGGCTGAAAGACAGTGTGTCTTTTATGGGACAGTTAAATGAAAGTGAGATGTGTGCGGAATATCTTGAAACAAATGTGTTCGTGCTGGCTTCATATATAGAAAATTCTCCCAACTCACTGGGCGAAGCCATGCTGCTCGGTGTGCCTTCCGTTGTATCAAAGGTAGGCGGGGTACCTTCAATGGCAGAGGAGGATAAGGAAGTTCTTGCCTTTGATGCGGGCGATGCCAAAGGGCTTGCCGAAAAGATTTGCCGCTTTTTCGGAAGCGAAGAACTGCAGGATGAACTCAGGATGGCAGCGAGAAAAAGGGCTATGCTGACTCATGATGCGGAAGCAAACTACAAGATGCTTTTGTGGATATACGATAAAATATGAACTTTGTTTTTCTCACAAACTATATGACTCATCATCAGCTTCCTCTGTACAGGGAGCTTAGGAAGGTTTTGGGTGAGGAACTCTGTTTTATCGCAACGGATAAAATGGAAGAAGAACGGCTGAACATGGGCTGGTCACTGAAGGAAGAAGACATAGCGGGTTACATGTTCATGGATGATGATGTGGGGAAAGCAGAGAAGCTGATAAGGGAAAGCGATGTGGTACTCTGCGGAGGCGCGGACGATTATTTCCTGAGAGAAAGACTTGATGCGAAGAAGTTTACTTTAAGGTATTATGAGAGACTCTTTAAGGACGGCTACTGGCATGCATTTACACCGAAGTCTTTTTCAAAAAACAGGAACAGACACGTAAGGTTTAAGAATGATCCCGTATACCTGCTGTGTGCCGGGGCCTATGTTGCTCATGATTTCAATCTGATAGGCGCATATCCGGATAAAAAATTTAAGTGGGGATACTTTCCGGAGTTTATAGAATACAGTGATGATGAACTGAAGAGGAAGACTCCCGGCAGCATTAAGATACTCTGGACCGGGAGAATGATAGACTGGAAACACCCCGAACATGCGTTGTATGCTGTCGCAAAATGCATTAAGCGCGGATTCGACATAAGCTTCACCATGATAGGTGAGGGAGATATGTCAGCCCGGATAGATGAGATGATAAAGGAATACGGACTGGAAGGAACAGTGATAAGAAGGCCTTTTGTTGCTCCCGCGGAAGTAAGGGAAGAGATGCGCCGCAGTGATATATATTTGTGTACAAGCGACTTCAAAGAAGGCTGGGGAGCAGTGGTAAACGAAGCGATGAACGCAGGCTGCGCGGTAGTAGGCTCATCCGGAGCAGGAGCAGTACCTTTCCTTTTGAAACATGAAGTGAACGGTATGGTATATCCGTCCGGTGAAAAAGAAATACTGACGGAAGCTGTATCGGCTCTCTGTGAAGATCCTATGCTCCGTTTCAGACTCGGAAAAGAAGCGTATAATACCATTGCTTCGGAATGGAATGCTGAGGAAGCATGCAGGAGACTCTTAAGTTTTTGTGATGCGGTGCTTAAGGGAGAGTACTTTACTGAAGATGAGGGACCTTTGTCAAAGGCAGAGGTGATCAGGCCTAAGGAAGGGTGGATGAATTGCTTATAACTTTTGTTTCAAATTATTTCAATCATCACCAGAAAGCTTTTTGCGATGCAATGAGCGCGATGCCGGATGTGGATTTTACTTTCATTCAGATGGAAGAGATGGAAGCGGAACGCGTAAGGATGGGCTGGGCTTTAGATGTATCAGCTATTCCCTATGTCCTGAAATACAGGGGTAATGAGGAAACCTGCAAAAAACTTATGAGGGATTCCGACATGACCATCTTCGGAGGAGTGGATGAAAGTCTGGCTTATGAGAGACAGGATCTGGGCAGAGCAACCATAAGATACAGTGAACGCATATATAAAGAAGGCCAGTGGAAGTTCATTTCACCGAGAGGTCTGATCAAGAAGAACAGGGATCATACCAGGTATAAGGGCATGCCGGTATATCTGCTCTGTGCCGGAGGCTATGTGGCCTCGGATTATTCACTGATACAGGCCTATCCGGATAAGAAATATGTATGGGGCTATTTCCCTGAAATCATAAACTATGATATAAAAGAGCTGCACAAAAACCGTATCGATGACGGTATGGTAAGACTCTTGTGGTGCGGTAGAATGATAGACTGGAAGCATCCGGAAGCAGCGCTTGATATATGCAGATCCCTTGATCAGAGAGGGATAAAGTGTGAGCTCACATTCATAGGCGGAGGCGAGCTGGAAGAGCATATCAGACAGGAGGCACTCAGAAAAGGAGTTCCCGGACTTGCAAAGTTTATAGGATTCAGGACACCGGAAGAAACACGTGAATACATGCGCAGCGCGGATATCTATCTTTTTACCAGTGATCAGAAAGAAGGCTGGGGAGCTGTTTTGAATGAAGCGATGAACAGCGGCTGTGCGATCGTTGCCTCCCATGCCATAGGCGCAGTTCCCTATATGCTTCGTCACGGAGTAAACGGGATGGTTTATAAGAGCGGGAATAATTCCGAAGCTGCTGAATATGCATATAAGCTGGCTAAGGACAGACAGCTGAGGTTCAAGCTGGGCTATGAGGCATACGACACGGTGAAAAACTATTGGAATGCCGGCTATGCCGCAGACAGACTGTATCTCTTTATCAGGCATGTGCTATACGGTGAAGAATGGATACCCGAGGAAAGAAAGGGACTTCCCCATCCGATGCAGAAGGCCGATAAGATAAGTCCTGCTGAAGGATACAGCTATGTAAGAGGTTAACAGAGATGAATGTGATAGCTACGGGCTTTGCCTTTTCATTTGCATATGACGAAAAATACGGTACCTCGGCACAGCTTTCCGGAGGTACGGAGCTTAACAGACTTGAGATATACATGAAGAATATGGTGGTATCACTGGTCTCGATAAAACGGCAGAATCCGGATGATGAAGTGATGCTGATAGTAAACTGTGATATTCCGGAGGCCTTCGCAGGATATGTCAGGATACTTAAGGATAATGGGATAGTTATAAGAACCATGGAATATGACAGTTTCCGTTTCCCGGAAGATTTTCCCTGGTCTCTGGCGGCATTTAAGCTCTGCGTTCTTAAATATCTTTCGGCTTCCGAATATGAACGTGCCATGATAATAGACTGTGATACATATACGGTACATCCGTATACGGAACTGTGGAAGGAAGCGGATGCCGGACTTATGCTCTACAATCTCGGTCATTCCTATGACCACGAAGAAAGAAGCATAATGCGCGGTACATATGCGAGAATGTATCCGGAGGGTAAAGATCATATTGTTCACTACGGCGGTGAATTTATCTGCGGCAGGACAGAGGAGCTTAAGCTGTATGCCGCACAGTGTGAAGCTGTATATGACAGGATGAAAGAAATATCCTTTGATGTGGATAAGCAGAGGACCAATGACGAAACGGTCATGGCCTTTGCGGCTGCAGAGTATAAAAAGACTAAGCCGGTGATAGAGAGCGGTGCATATATATGCAGATACTGGACGGAAAAAAAGTTTTATCTCGTATCCACAAATGCTTTTTTCAATCCGGTATGTATCTGGCATTTACCCAGTGAGAAGAACAGGGGACTGCTGATAATGTATAATGCTTTTATAAAGAATAATGCTTTTCCTGACATAGATAAGGCAGCAAAGATATTCGGGATAGTAAAGGGCAGGCGTCCTTATCCCCTTGCAACAGCCTATGCCCAGTGGGTAAGGGCCAGATCAAAAAAATAACAGAGGTAGAGTAAATGATCTCGGTGATCGTTCCGGTATACAACAAGGAAGAATACCTGGCCCGCTGCATAGACAGCGTGCTTTCGCAGACTTATGCCGATCTGGAACTGATACTTGTCGATGACGGCTCGAAGGATAAAAGCGCTGAGATCTGCAGGGAATATGAAAAGAAAGACAAACGCATAAGATTTATTCAGAAAGAAAACGGCGGCGCATCTACGGCAAGAAATCTGGGGATAAGCGAAGCCAAGGGTGAATACATTGGTTTTGTGGACGGAGATGACTGGATAGAAGAGGATATGTATGAAACTCTTCTTTCGGAACTTGAGAAAAACAGAACTGCCAAGAACAGACCTAAGGCGGCGCAGCTGATGAGCGAGGATCATGCGCCGGATCTGAGTCTGATAAAAGAAGCCGATATTAATGACGGCAGCGTGGAAATAAAAAAGAGAGATGATTATTTCAGGGAATTGATTATGCATAAGGGAGATTCCTCCTTCTGCACCAAGCTCTTTGAAGCGGAGTTCATAAAAAAATATAAATTTCCGGAAGGCAGGAAGAATGAAGATTTTGCACTGCTTGTGGAAATGATGCCCGGTCTCGAAGACGGGATCATAACTATAGGAAAGATGGGATATCATATCTATCACAGCGAGGAGAGCGCAACCAGGGGGAGTTATGACCAGAAGCTGTATGAGGATATGATGTATAATGCCTTCGGAGCATACAGATATGCAAGGGATCATTATCCCGAGTACATTACCGAAGCTGCCAGATTCAGACTGGTACAGGCTTACGATTTCCTTCTGCATATACCTGTGGAAAGGATGAGAGCGGATAACGAGTTTTATATGCGCATTGTCCGTTTTGTGAAGAGCGAGAAAGAAGAGATCGCCAAGAATCCCTATCTTGATAAAAGAGAAAGACTGGGACTGAAACTCTTAAGCATATCACCAAGAGGTATAAGAAGCGCGCACAGAACCTGGATGAAGGTGAGGGACAGATGAAAGACAGGATATATGTTTGTCATACATTCTATCATGTATATATCACTTTTCTGAAAGAGCTTGCTCTTCCGAAGGAAGAACAGGGTAGCGCTACGCTGGTCTTAAGTCTGATGTCCAACAATTTCGGGGGACTTAAAGCACGTATAGAGGCACTGGGATATTTTGAAGATGTGTTGGAGTATGATGAGAAGAGAGAGGAATTCTTCCCGGAACTGACTAAGTATAAAGTGGACAGAGGAAATATCGTACTCAACATGCTTCAGCGCATAAGCTTTACTTCAAAGTTTGCAAAGCTGCAGGAGAAGTTTGTGCCTGTTGAGATGAGACAGTACAAAGATATATATGTATACTGTGATTCCGATCCTATAGGAGTATATCTTAATAAGAAAAAGATAAGCTATCATGCTGTGGAAGACGGGCTGGACTGTCTGAAGACTCTTGATTCGGCGAGAGTGACTAATAAAGGACACTTTGAGATGAAAGCGAAATTCGCAAAGCTCGGCCTGATACATATCGAGAACGGTTATTCGAAATACTGCATCGATATGGAAGTGAATGACAAAAGCGTACTGAAATACGATAATCCGAAATACAAGGAAGTACCCAGAAAACCGTTGTACGACAGGCTTTCGGAAGATGATAAGCAGCTTTTGCTTAAAGCTTTCGTGGAAGATAAAGAAGAAATAGAAGAAAGGATAAAACAGGCAAAGTCAAGCGGACAGAAGACCGTGCTGATACTGACGGATCCTTTATGTGATCTGGATACCAGAAAACGCATAACCGATGATCTGATGGAAATGTTCGGACATGATGAAGAGGGAAGCGAGACACTTATATTCATAAAGCCTCATCCGAGGGATGTGCTGGATTATAAGAAACTATACCCGGACTGCCCCTTCTTTCCTTCATCGGTGCCCATGGAGATACTTAACTTCTTCGAGGGCATGCATATAGACACGGTAGTTTCGGTATATACGGAACTGGCTGCGATAACTTTTGCGGAGAATAAAGTGCGACTCGGTCATGATTTCATGGATAAGTATGAAGACCCTGATGTGCACAGACATTTCGGAACATAAGCCATGATAAAGATAATTAAAAAACTCGGAGTATTACTCGATAAAAAACAGAAAGATTTTATGATAGTGCTGGTACTGATGATGCTTGTCGGCGCCCTGCTGGAGACGGCAAGTGTGGGTATCATCATACCTGTGATGAAACTCGTCATGGATCAGAATGCGGTCGAAGATAATGAGACGGTAAATGCCATATATACCTTTGTGGGATCCCCGGGGATCAAAGCATTTACCGTGATGATCATGCTTCTTCTGATTGTTCTTTTTGTGGTAAAGAATCTTTTTCTCTATGTACAGCAGAAGGTACTGTACAGATATATCTATACTAACCAGTTCAGAACGTCCGAACGTATGATGAAAAATTATATACGTAAGGACTACGAGTATTATCTCAATGCGGATACCGCGGTGATACAGAGAAATATTACTTCCGATGTTAATAATATGTATGCGATGATACTCTCGCTGCTGACCTTAGCCTCCGAAGCAGTGGTATTTGTATTCCTTGCAGTCGTGCTCTTTGTCACTGAGCCCATGATGACAGTAATGATATCGGTATTGCTGATAATTACTCTCTTAGTGATAAAGAAAGTGTTGAAACCGGTGATGCATAAGGCAGGCAAGGACAACCAGGATTATTACAGCGGACTGTTTAAGTGGATATCACAGACCGTGACAGGTATAAAAGAAGTAAAGACCACAGGACGTGAGATGTATTTTGTAGATGAATATATCAAATGCGGTAAGGGTTATGTTGGGGCTGTTCAGAAATACACGCTGTTCAGCAATATACCGAGACTGCTGATCGAAACCATATCCGTATGCGCCATGGTGCTCTATCTTATGATACTGATCTTAAGCGGTCAGGACACCAGCGAGATGATGGCTATACTTGCCGCCTTCGGTGTGGCAGTCGTACGTCTGATGCCCTGCGCTAACAGGATCAACAATCAGATCAATAACATAGCTTATTTTGAACCTGCATTCATGGGAGTGTCCGATAATCTCCAGGATGAAGTCGACAGTGAAAACACCGATATGACGGACTTTACTCCCGTTAAGGAAAAACTCCCTGTCAAAGATGTTATAAGCCTTAAGGATATCAGCTATAAGTATCCGAATACCGATGTCTATATCTTTAATAAGGCTTCCTTTGATATTCATATAGGCGAGAGTGTAGGAATAGTAGGTTCCTCGGGAGCCGGCAAGTCTACGGTAGTGGATATACTTTTAGGTCTCTTAAAACTTGAAGGCGGAAGTATAACGGCTGACGGCAGGGATGTTCTTGATAAAGAGAACTACCGTAAGTGGCTTAAGAATATCGGTTATATACCTCAGAGTATTTTTATGCTGGATGATACCATAAGGAAGAATGTTGCCTTCGGTATATCTGAAGAAGAATTATCCGAAGAACGTATATGGGAAGTGCTGAAGGAGGCACAGCTGGATGAATTTGTAAAAGGACTGCCGGAAGGTCTTGATACCGGCATAGGTGAGAGAGGTGTGAGACTGTCGGGAGGACAGAGGCAGAGGATAGGTATTGCCAGAGCACTCTATGATGATCCTGAGGTGCTGATACTTGATGAAGCAACCAGTGCTCTCGATAATGATACTGAAGCTGCCATAATGGATTCAATTAACAGATTCAAGGGAAAGAAAACTCTGATAATAATAGCGCACAGGCTGGAGACCATTAAGAAATGTGATCATGTATACCGCGTTGAAAACGGAGGTATCACTAAAGAACGCTGACCTTTGCTGTCAGTCCTGTGCGGTATAGAGTTTGTAATAATAACCTTTCATTGCCATGAGCTCGTCATGGGAACCGCTTTCCATTATCTTACCGTGATCGACATACATTATCCTGTCACAGTTCCTGATGGTCGATAATCTGTGAGCGATAATAAAGGAGGTGCGGCCTTTCAGCATTGCGTCAAGACCTTTCTGCAGTGCGGTCTCGGTGCGCACGTCTATACTCGATGTGGCCTCATCAAGTATGAGTATGGCAGGATCTGAGAGCAGGGTTCTTGCAAAGGAGATCAGCTGCTTCTGGCCTTCCGAAAGAGCAGAACCTCTTTCGCGTACTTCAGTCTTGTATTTATTCGGCATCTCGGATATAAATTCATCCGCACATACACTCTTGCTTGCCCTTATTATTTCTTCTTCAGTGGCATCCAGTTTTCCGTAACGTATATTGTCTTCGATATTGCCTGAGAAGAGGAAACTGTCCTGCATCATTATACCCATCTGTGATCTTAAGGATTTAAGTGTCACTTTCGAAATATCCTGACCGTCTATTTTCACACAGCCCGAATCTATATTGTAGAAGCGTGAAAGCAGGTTAACGATCGTGCTTTTACCGGCACCGGTAGGCCCTACGAGAGCTATGGACTCGCCGGGTTTAACACTGAAAGAAACATTATGCAGGACTTCCTTGGAAGTATCATAGGAGAAACTTACATTTTCAAAAGTCACTTCGCCTTTTATGGGAGCAAGCTCCACAGCACCTTCGGCATCCTTGACTTCAACGGGTTCATCTATGGTCTCAAAGATCCTTTCGAGATAAGCGATGTTGTTTATGAAATTGTTGAAGATATTACCGAGGTTCATTATTGGCTGCCAGAACATGGAAGCATAGCTTGAGATCGCTACGATGGTACCCAGGGATTTGCTGCCGCTTCCGAATATTATCAGGCCGAATACGAAGATGGCCGCACGGACAAAGACCGATATGGTATCGATGCCGGGCCAGACCAGGTTGGTATATCTGACGGCTGTAAACCAGGTGTTTCTGCAGTCTGCAGAAAGGTGTTTGAAGGTTTCCGCATTCTCATCCTCTCTTGCGAAGATCTGAGTGATGCGCGCACCCACTATGTTTTCCTGAAGATAAGCATTAAGGTTTGAATTCTTATTGGAGACAGCCTGCCAGGCTTTACGCTGTTTATTCTTGATCCACAGCATGAAGAAGGCGAGGATAGGAACGCCGCACATTACCACAAGTGAAAGCTGCACATCTATGACGAACATGAAGATCACGATGAAGAGCAGATTAAAACTCTCAAGTATGATGCTGATAAGTCCGTTGGAGAGCATATCCGAAACGGAGTTGACGTAGTTTACCACACGTATCAGTATCTTACCGTGAGGCCTGTCATCATAATACTGGAAAGGGAGCTGCTGCAGATGTGCGAAGAGATCCTTCCTTATGTCGTAGATGATATTCTGGCTGGCATTTACCATCAGGCGGCTTCTTATGGTGGTAAAGATAACGCTTACTATATATACGAGCGCAAGAAGCAGGACAAGTGTATAGAGAAGCTGTCTGTCCTTGTTAGGAACGGCAACATCAAGAGCGCGTCTTGTGATAAAAGGAGCAAGATAACCGAATGCTCCGCCGATACCGCTTAAAATAAGGGCGATAAGCATGTAACGCAGATATTTCTTTATGTAGACGGAAGCACGCAGAATATGCCTTATGTTAAAAGGCTCTTCAAGCTGCTCGTCCTGTTTATAAGTATTACGTGCCATAGCTCTTACTCACTTATTCCTTCCTGAAGTTTTACAAGTTCACTGTAGTATCCGTTTTTCTTTACCAGTTCGTCGTGACTTCCTTCTTCCAGGATGCAACCGTCCTTAAGAATCATGATCCTGTCAGCAGTACGGGAGGTAGATATCCTCTGGGCTATTATGATCTTAGTGCATTCAAAATCAAGATGCGCCAAAGCTTCCTGTATCCGCTTTTCTGTTTCGAGATCCACGGCTGAAGTGGTATCGTCCAGGATCAGTATCGAAGGTCTTACTGCCAGGGCTCTTGCCAGCGACAGTCTCTGCTTCTGACCGCCGGAAAGGCCGACACCGCGTTCACCTATGATCGTGTCGTAACCTTCGGGCATCTTTGCGATGAAGTCATCGGCAGCGGAATATCTTGCGAACTTGACCACTTCTTCAAGTTTTATATGTGAATCACCATAAGCGATGTTGCCTTCTATACTGTCCGAATAGAGCAGTACGTCCTGGGTTGCAAGCCCTATGCTCTTACGAAGGTTTTCAAGCTTTATCTTCTGTACCGGCATATCATCTATAAGGATCTCACCCTCGGTAGGTTCATAGAAACGGGGAATAAGATGTATCAGTGAGCTCTTTCCGCAGCCCGTCTCTCCCATGATAGCAATGGTCTCACCGGGAGTGACCTTAAACGATATATTCTTCAGCACCGGAAGATTTCCGTCATGATATTGAAATGAAACATTTTTAAACTCGATCTTTCCTTTTAGTCTTGCCTTCAGCTCTATAGCGTTTTCGCAGTCTTTGATCATGGGTTCGGAATAGTAGATTTCCATTACCTTAGCGGATGCAGCCTTGAAACGCTGGAATTCGTTCATTATATTACCCATCATTCTCATGGGATTGGCAAGAGCCCAGATCAGTCCCGAGATCGATACGTACTGTCCCATAGAGAGCTCTCCGCTGATCAGGAAACCGCCTCCCACGAACAGCATGGTAAGGGGCATAAGGTTTGCGAAGCTCTCAACAAAAGGATAATATTTGATCCATACCAGTGCGGTAGCTTTGTTGGTATCGCGGTAGTCGCTGTTGGATACATCAAATTTCTCTATCTCATAATCTTCTCTTGTGAAGGCCTTGACCACACGGTTGCCTGAAATGTTTTCCTGGGCTATCGTGTTCATGCCTGCAAGTTTTTCCCTCAATTTTGCATGCATAGGGGCAACACTCTTCCTGAAACGGAAGATTATGATGAATACAAAAGGCGCAATCACGAGAAGGCTTAATGCCATCTTGACATTGACCATGAAAAAGTAGATCGCAACAGCGCCAAACAGGGAGAAAGATTCTATGATGACACGGATGACCCAGGCGATCATATGTCTTACGGCATCAAGGTCACCGGTTACTCTGGTCATGATATCTCCGGTTCTGAAACGTGAATAAAAGGTCATGTCCTGACGCTGTATCTTATCGTAGAGAAAGTTTCTTACTTTATAAAGAACAGACTGTGATACATGTTCGTAGATCATCTGATCGGAGTATACTATAATGACACGCAGAAGAGTGATACCTACCATGGCAAGTATCAGTTTATAGAAAAGATCGCGGTGAAGCTGCAGATTCTCTACGGCATTTTCACCTGTAAGAAACATATCTACGATCTTTCCGGAAACCAGGGGAACGGTCAGCTGCATCGCATTATAGGCAATAGTCAGCACCAGCCCCAGCGCGTAGATCGCCCTGAAGCCCTTCATGTTTTCCCACAGCCAGACAAAGCGTGAGGGAATCTTTTTTTCGGCAACTGTCTGCGACATAGCAAAACACCTCATTTTTGAATGTCACGTATTTATATCATATGGAAATAGTAAATGCAATAAGATGACAAAAATAGACCAAAAACTGACAAAATACGGGTTATATGACCTGATTATCTTCGCTCTACATGAGCTCCGGTGAAAGTGACCACGGCGATGTCACGGCCGGTATCATCGCTGATCATCACCTCGTAAAAACAATTTGTACGACCGTCCTTGATAAGCCTTGTATCAGCATAAAGCACGCTTCCCTTTGACATATTCAGGAAACTTGCCTGCCCCACCAGGCTTACCGTGGCCTTGTCCCTGCAGAAATTTGAAGCTATGGCGAAGGCAAAATCCGCAAGAGTGTAAATCGAGCCGCCCATTATACCGCCGTAAGCATTTCTGTGCTTATCTTCGATCTTCATGCTGCAGCGTACGTGGTCCTCGCTTACTTCATCTATTTCTATGCCGCTCATCACTGCGTAATTATCTTTGTAAAAATACTCTTTTGCTTCTTCAAGGGTTCCCATGATCAATACCTCCCGAAAACTGATACCCTGTTATTTAATCACAAAAAAAGGGAAATGTGAATAGCTTCCTGTATTTATTGAAAAAATCGTCCGTTTAACGTAGAATATAAATCAGTGACAGGAGGAACGGCGTTGAACGGGACAGAGATGAGATATGATGCCTTTATAAGCTACAGACATTGCGAACCTGACAAGGATGTAGCTATTGCCATACAGAAGAAACTTGAGAATTACAGGCTTCCTTTCGAGGTGGCAGCTAAGCTTGGGAAAAAGAAGCTGACACGCGTTTTCAGGGACGAGTCGGAATTTGCCGTATCGGCTGATCTGTCCGAGGCCATTATGGACGCGCTTAAACAGTCCGAATATCTGATCGTGATCTGCACACCGAGACTGAAGGATTCGGAATGGTGCAGGAATGAGATAGAGACCTTTCTTAAAATCAGGGACAAAAAGCATGTACTGCTTGTTCTTGCCGAAGGAGAACCGGAGGAAGTATTTCCCGAGATATTGCTTTATGAGGAAGTATCCAGGACGGATATGTCCGGGAATGAGGTAATGATAAGGGAAAAAAGAGAGCCGCTGGCCGCCGACTGCAGGGGCGAGACTAAGAAGGAACAAAAGCACAACATGGAGCTTTCGGTGATCCGTCTGGTTGCTTCGATCCTCGGGATAGGTTTTGACGATCTGGTACAGCGCCACAGGAGGCAGCGTATCTTCAG
>JAEEGL013523103.1_pt1 | contig 20781 bp, 13 predicted proteins | sample 9134231 | NCBI WGS metagenome assembly JAEEGL01 (sample SAMN16246548, study PRJNA631951) | gut metagenome | biome: gut microbiome; feature: rumen; material: fiber-attached | host: Bos | place: Iran: Karaj | collected 2018-10
CCTGTCACTTACCAGCAAGGACAGGCAGATGGTTTCTGAGAGCGACGTCGTCGATTTGCACGAAATCTTAGACAATAACAGTAATGTCAATCTGAAAGCCGTCTTCGTCCCCATTACCGACGAGCAACAGCGCTGGGCAGCCGGTGCATCGCCTCTGCGCATCAACGAAGTGAGCGCTTCGGGCGACATTTATATTAATGATTATGGAAAGAGGGCCGATTGGCTCGAACTCTACAATACCACCGACCACGACATCTCCTTGGTTGGACTTTACCTGAGCGACAACGCAAGCAGTCCGCAGAAGTATCAGTTGCAGGAAGGCTTTGTGCCAGCTCACGGCACTCGCATCATTTGGTGCGACAAGAAGGATGGCATCGACCAGTTGCACGCTCCCTTCAAGCTCGAGAATGCCGACGGAGCAAAGGTATGCATTCAGGCCGAGGACGGTTCGTGGGCAGACCAGCTCGAATACAGGGAGCACGACAAATGGCAAACCTTCGGACGTTATCCCGATGGCGCCAACATGTCCACCGTACTCAACCAGCCTACTATCGACAAGTCCAACAAGCTTGGCATGTTCGACTTCAATGCTCTGACCGAAGACGACTGGTTAGGTCCTGACCGGACCATCACGCTCGACCTTGCTGAGGGCTGGAACTGGACCTCGCACAACTTTGCTGAGAGCGTCGACAAGAGTCGTTTCCTCATGAATGCTCTTCTGTTGCAAGGACAGACGGAAAGCCTGCTTTGGGGTGAAGAGGAAGGTTGGCAGGGCACTCTGCATGCCCTCGAAGCCGCTAAGGGCTACAAGATTAAGATGCAGCGGGAGGGTTCCGTTACCCTTCGCGGCCCGCTCTACGACGTCAATACCCCCGTCGCCTTGCAGGCTGGCTGGAACTGGATAGGCTGTCCGCTCTATAATGCGACCACTCTGGAAGCGGCGCTTGCGGGTTACGTTCCGAATGAAGGCGACAAACTCGTTGGCCTTGATGCCTTTGCCACCTACGAGAACGGCGCTTGGTTCGGCTCGCTCAAGTCTTTGCAACCGGGGCAGTCGTACCTCTTCTATACCAGTCAGGCACAAGAGTTCTGCTGGCAAAGCCTTAGTCCTCAAGGGGCGCGCAAACGCCGTTATGCTCCGGCACAACCAGCTCAGGACGAATTGCTCAGTCTTCAGTCTTCAACCTTCAATCTTCAATCTTCAATCTTCAATGTCGATATTCATTCTTATCCCGACGTGATGACCATGGTGGCGACCGTTGAGGCCGATGATGGCATCTCTCTCGATGAGCCGTATTATGTCGGAGCCTTCTGTGGAGACACTTGCCGCGGCATTGGCGTTATGGATGCAGGTCTGCTCTATATGAACATTCATGGCGAAGTGACTGGCGACAATATCGTCTTCCGCTTGCTCGATGCCGATGGCGAAGTATATGGCTCGTTGGGCTACGTCACCTTCCAGGCCTGCAAGCAGTTGGGCACGGTGCAGAAGCCTTATCGCCTTTGGTTTGCCAGCCAGGAAGTCATAGACGAGATAAAGCCCGCCTTTGCTTCATCCGGCAAGGTGAAGCGCACAGAATACTACAACCTGGCGGGACAGATGGTGGATAGTAAATGGCGAAATGGTAAATGCTTGATTCGCAAGGTCATCTACGAAGACGGCACAGTCAAAGTCTCTAAACTGTATCGATAACTATCGAAGAGAATTAACGACGCGTTTCTAACTGCCTGGTATCACGTTCCTAATAGGCTCACGACACGTGCTTAGTTGGCTAACTACACGTGTATAAAATGCAATTTACACGTGTGTAGTTTGGACTTATTGCACGATAAGTTTTGTAGTTTTGCGAAAGTACTCTACACTCTACACCAACCTGCCATAATTGTTTGATTCTCAGAGAGTTGCAAGGTGTAGAGACTCTTCACCACTCTACACCCACTCTACACCCTCGTATTCATCTGTATATCATAATCTTAAGTGGTGTTGGTGTAGAGTGTAGAGTGTTTTTGATTTTTCTCGTTATTTCTTTTTTATTCCATCATTTTCTATGAGCGTACTTCAAGCAAAAGGTTAGGTGTCGGGTTAGGTGTTAGTTAGGTGTTTGAATAACACCTAACCTGCTCCAATCCCTTTATCCATCGTACCTCCAGCCCTATCAGGTTAGATGGTTAGGTGTTTTTGCGAATAAAGTGTTTTTATAGAGAATCTCCCAAATATTTCCTTCTCGCAAATCCTGTGATAAAAAGAATTTTGTATTTAATTATTTTGTATTATGGATTATTAATCGTATCTTTGCAGCGCATTCTGTAAAGAATGTAAGTTATATTGGAATAAACGAAGCGTTATAACACATGAACCAGATTATTACAAACTCCTTTGACAAAATTGCTGCATTGTGTGAGCAACATAGTGTGCGGAGTCTCTATGTGTTTGGTTCTGTCCTTACTCCTGATTTTAATTCCGACAGCGACATAGATTTCCTTGTTCACTTCAACACGGCAAACATATCAGATTACGTGACTAATTTTTTCAGCCTCAAGCATTCATTGGAATCGGAGTTGGGGCGTCCTGTTGATTTAGTTGAAGACAAATCTATTCGTAATCCTATTTTCCGTCACAACGTTGACAGAACAAAAGTGCCACTCTATGGATGAGACATTACAGAAATACCTATATGATGTCCTTGGGGCTGTAACTGAGACGCTTTCTTATTTTGACGAGCGCCCTAAATATTTCGATGAGTTCGCTTCTAACCTTATGCTTAGAAGGGCAGTAGAGCGAAACATTGAAATCATGGGTGAAGCCATGAATAGGGTTCTGAAATTGTATCCTGACATCAAGATTACCAATGCGCGTAAGATTGTGGACACAAGGAACTATATTATTCATGCCTACGACAGCCTATCCTCCGATATCCTTTGGAGTATCATCATAAACCATCTTCCTCTACTTAAAACAGAAGTGGAAGATTTGATAAACACCACATAAAACACGTCCGCTTGAATCTTGTTTCTTTCATATATTAAAGCCATTCTGCACCATACAGCAGAATGGCTTTTTCTTTTTCTTGCAAATCTTTTGGCTAAAATCTTGCTCTGTATTATAAATTATTCGTATCTTTGTACCGCATTCTGCAAAGAATGCAAACATATATGCTCAAATTCCCACACGAATCAGCACCTCGGAAAGGAAACGAGCAATGAACCAAATAAGGTTTGGAGTACGCACTAAGAGTGTGTTTCTCCATACTTATTTGGGGCTTGTGCTGAGCCTGTGTGGGATATGGCAGGAGCGCACTCTTTTCGTATCCGATAATTAGTGCTAACTTGTTGAAAGTAATGTTGGTACTAATTAAATATATAAGGATATGAAAAAGATACTTTTACTTCTCTTAACAATGCTGCTGCCAATGGTGGCAAGTGCCCGCAGTTATGATGCAAAGATTGGCGGCATCTATTACAACTTTTCGGGAAGCGGGGCAACGGTAACTTTTAAAGATGCAACCTATAATTCCTATTCTGGTGCTGTCGATATTCCCAGTTCTGTATACTATAATGGCACAACTTATAGTGTGACCAGCATCGGCACCTATGCCTTCTATGGTAGCAGCGGCTTGACCTCTGTAACCATCCCCGAGAGCGTGACCAGCGTTGGCGACAGGGCTTTCAGTGATTGCAGCAGCCTGACCTCCATTAAGGTAGATACAGGAAACACAAAGTATGATTCACGCAATGACTGCAATGCAATTATAGAAACCGCGACAAATACTCTGATAGCAGGGTGTAAGAACACTATCATCCCGAACAATGTGACCTCAATCGGCATGGGTGCTTTTTTTATATGCAGCGGCCTAACCTCTATCACCATCCCTAACAGCGTGACCTCAATCGGCATGCATGCTTTCTGGAAATGCTCTAGCCTAATCTCCGTTACCATTGGGAATGGCGTGACCACCATCGGTTACGAGGCTTTCCAGGTTTGTACCAGTCTGACTTCTGTCGCCATCGGGAATAGCGTGGTCACCATCGATGGCGCAGCTTTCTCTGGCTGCTGCAGCCTGACTTCCATTATCATTCCCAACAGCGTGACCACCATTGGCTCCAAAACTTTCTATGAGTGCACCAGTCTGACCTCAATTACTATTGGGAACAGCGTGACCTCCATTGAAAGCCAGACCTTCGAGGGGTGCAACAGCTTGACCTCCGTCACCATCCCGAACAGCGTGACCTCCATTGGCGGCGGAGCCTTCGCTAATTGCACCAATCTAATCTCCGTTACCATTGGGAATGGTGTGACCAGCATCGATTACGAGGCTTTCTTAAATTGCAAAAAACTGACAGATGTTTGGTGTTATGCAGAAAATGTTCCCACTACAGGAAGCAATGTTTTTTATGGTTCATCCATCACTTCTGCCACACTCCATGTCCCAGAAAGTTCTGTAGAAACATACCGTACTACAGAGCCTTGGAGCAGTTTTCGTACGATAGTGGCAACAACCTACACCCTTACATACATAGTGGATGGAGAAGTATATAAATCTTATGACATAGAACCTGGTTCTACAATTACTCCTGAACCAGTACTAACAAAAGAAGGTTATACATTTAGTGGTTGGAGCGAGATACCAGAGAACATGCCCACGCACGATGTAATTGTGACAGGTTCCTTCACCGTCAACAACTATACTTTAACATATATCGTTGATGGTGAAGTTTACAAAACTTATACAGTTACCTACGGCTCTGCCATCACTCCCGAACCAGCACCCACAAAGGAGGGCTATACATTTGGTGGTTGGAATGGTTTGCCCGAAACGATGCCTGCCCAAAATGTAGTTGTGACAGGTGCCTTCCTATATAGCTTAACATATATAGTAGATGGCCAAGTATATAAGACCTTTTCAATTGCCTGCGGCTCTGCCATCACACCAGAGCCAGCACCTACAAAGGAAGGCTATACTTTCTCGGGTTGGAGCGAGATACCATCAACTATGCCTGCAACGGATGTTGTTGTGATGGGCACGTTTAGCATTAATAGCTATACTCTAACCTACAAGGTTGATGGTCAAGTATATAAAACCTATTCTGTTGAATATGGTGCAGCTATCACCCCTGAGCCTGAGCCCACAAAAGAAGGCTACACTTTCAGTGGCTGGAGCACGATTCCTGCCACTATGCCTGCTCATAATGTGACAGTAACGGGTACGTTTACTAAAGACATCTTAGGAACGTGTGCCACTCCTACAATCAGTTACGCGAATGGTGAACTGAAATTCAATAGCGAGACAGAAGGTGTTACCTTCCATTATAACATAGAAATTGAAGATGACATCGTCAAGAGTGGCATCACTAACGTAGTACAACTCTCTGTCACTTACCATATTAGCGTCTATGCCACAAAGGAAGATTACTATGATAGCGAAGTGGCTACAGGCACGCTTTGTTGGATTGACCAGCAGCCTTCTACAGAAGGAATAGTGGCTGAAGATGCCGTAACAGAAGTGAAGGCTTTGCCTGTATTGATTCAAAGCCATAGTGGCACAATAACTGTTCAAGGAGCAAACGAAGGTACAGTAATTTCTGTCTATAGCGTCAATGGCATGAAGCAAGGCTCAGCAATAGCTACCAACGGCTTAGCCGCAATTAATACCTCTCTCCAACCTGGCTCAACAGCCATCGTGAAGATAGGAGAGAAGGCAATAAAAGTTCTGGTGAAGTAACTACACTTCTACAAGTTCAAATAACGTCCCTATTTGAATACTGACATTGGGGGGCGACCAATCCAGGAGCGGGGTGGGGTGAGACCAAAGATATGAGCGATGGTGGCGGCAGTGTCGTATTGCATCATTGGTTCAGTAATCACGCCTCCTTGTTTGATTCGCTTTCCGCAAATGATGAATGGAATCTCTAGTTCAGCAAGTGTTTTGCCGCCATGCCCTTTGTTGACGCCACCATGGTCTGCAGTTATGATGATGATTGTGTCGTCATAAATGCCTGCGTCCTTCAAAGCCTGAATGAGTCGCCCAATTTGAATGTCGAGTCGAGCCAATGTTTGATAGTACTCTGGCGTATCGTGTCCTTCCTTGTGCCCTGTGTGGTCCAGTTGGTCCCAACAAACTGCAAACAGCGTAGGCTTCTTCTCCTTAATAAAACGCTCAGCCATCTCGCAGAGCCGCTCAGAGTGGTGTTCCCAATCGGCTGCCAAATCGAAGTTGTCGATAGCCATTGAGTCAACCACATGCTTGATGCCGTCCCATTCTGCTATGCAACCCGTCACAGCATCAGGTCGAGCCTCTCGCAGCAAAGAGAAGATTGTGGGGAAGATGCCGTGATTATTCAATTCTATAGAAGGTATCTCAGGTGTGCGTGAGCCCCATTCCGTGTATCCATGCATTTCTGGACAAGTGCCATTGAACATCGATGCCCAGTTGACGGCAGAACTCGAGGGCAATACGGCGCGCTTATGCTCTGTATAACAACCCTGTTGCATGAGCAAGCGAATGTTGGGAATATCATGTGCTTTTGGCAGGCTATAACTTCCCCAGCCATCGATTCCAATAATCAACACATGGCCAGCTTTAGGTTTGGGGCGTGAAGCTATAATGGTGGAAGGGATGGTAGCCAATAAGAGACATAGCAGAATTAAATGTTTTCTTTTCATTGTAAATAAGTTTAGTTTCAGTTTCTGATTTTATGTAGGAGTACGAAGCCTTCGGCAACAGAGCACTCGGACTCTCGACCTCTAAAGCGTTCCATATCCGTGTGCCATTTGTCGAGAATCTCTTGCGGTTTCTGGCTCTCATGACATAATAGAGCCTTGTGTTTTTGCTCTACAACCGACTCGATATTCACGTACGCATTGGGGGTGAAGTTCCTGGTTTGCGTGCCCAGTTCCGCTTCATAGTAATACAGGTCGAAGTGTCTGCCGCTATGCTTCCATGCATCCAATACGAGAGCCGAACAATTCCTATGGTCGCGATGCAATTCAATAGGCCAATGCGTGAAAACCACATCGGGTTTCTCCTCCTCTATCACTTGAAGCATTTCCTTATATCGTTCCGCATTCACCTCGGACTGGCCGTCGATTTGTGTCATCAGTCGATACTTTACGCCCATGACTTTGCAGGCCTCGGCAAGTTCTTTTCTACGGATTGATGCGGCTTCGTCCAGGCTGGCACCTTTTATGCCACGTTCACCAGAGGTCATATACACGCTGACTACTTCGCAACCTCGTTTCTGCAGCAGAATCATCGTACCTCCTGCGCACGATTCATTATCGTCGGGATGCGCACCAATGAACAAAGCTTTCTTGTAACCCTTGTCAAGTGGTGAGTTCTGTGCTTGTCCTATTGCACAGACGAGGGACAAAACGAATAGAATGATGACGCTTCTTTTCATGATTATAATGTTTAATGGTTATTTCTTTTATCTTAGGTAAATCTTCTTTGTTGTTTGAGCGCTCTTGTTGTGAGCTTTCACAATGTAGATTCCGCTTGGGAGACCAATGAGAGGCAAGGTTGTGCAATCCTCTCCACTAAGCATCAACTGTCCTGTAGTACTATAGGCTTCGATATCGGCTTTGTTGCTGACCACCAGTTCCCAACTCTCAAACTTTACGTCGAGCGTAGCATAGGCCATATCGATGAAGCCTGTGCTCTCCTCGCGAATGTATGTGTGCTCGAACTCGTTGCCATATCGGTCCACTACAGAAACGGCAAAGCGATAGTTGCTCTGACGTTCTTCTGGGATGTTGAAAGAATTTGTGTAACAAGTTTTCAACAGATAAGTGGCCAGTATGCCGCCTGCTGTGCTGCGTTCGGCACTCCTGTCGCTAATGTTATCAGGAATGGCATAGACGGCATAACGAACTCGACCAACAGAATCCCAAGTGAGGGTGTTGTCCTCCCAACGAAGATTCTCTACAGTTCCGTAAGATGGCGCCTCTTTCCAATCGATAGCGGGAGTGAGGGCAGGACGCTGGTATTTGTTCTTTTTGAGCCATTCGCCCAATCCGCTGACCTTCTTGCCATCGATATCGCATGCGGAATAATAGATTTGCCCAGGAGCGGCATTGGCGGTATATTGTCGTGAATACTGCATTTGCTGACCTACTTCTTTCCAATCGGAAGTGGTGTTGCTGGATTGCAGAAAGGTCAACGAGTGGCTGGCGTAGTGATGTCGTCCGAACTGCTTTGCGACGTTGGACCACCATTGAGTCATAGGACCGAAAGGATTAGTGCTATGGTTGGTCTTCCAATAGATTTGTGGTGAAATGTAGTCGATGGTGCCTTCTTCAAGCCAAGCCACAGGGTCGGAGAAGATGCCGTTGTATTGCCAATCGCTTGCTACAGGCATTTTGCTGACCCCATGCTTTGCTGCTACAGAGGCATCGGTACAGGCTGCTCCTGCTGGAGAGATGCCGAACTTGCACGACGGATCAACTTCCTGAATCATATTGTAAACATCAGCCACCATTTTGTTGACATTTGCTCGACGCCAATCGGCAAAGCTCAAATCGCTACCAGAAGACTGCCAATCGCTGTAGTCGCCTGCTTCGCTGGTGGTTGGTATGCCGCTGGGATAGAAATAGTCATCAAAGATGATGCCGTCGATGTCATAGCTCTCTACCAGTTCTTTGCAGACATTCACAATACGTTCATTGGTCGCATCGAGAGCGGGATTAAGGATGATGGTTGTCGTGCCGCTTGAGTTGGTAAAGCTGAGCAGCATATTGGCATTCTTGAGTCTGCGGTCTTGAGTCGTATTCCAACCATCAGCAGTACTGGACCATCTGTAGGGATTGACCCATGCATGACATTCCATTCCACGATTGTGGCACTCTTCAACCATGAATGTCAAGGGGTCCCATCCAGGATTCCTGCCTCGCTGTCCCGTCAGATAACTTGACCAAGGTTCGTAGCTGGATTTGTACAAAGCATCACACATTGGGCGAATCTGGAAATAGACGGCATTGAAGTTGTTTTCTTCCAGCACATCCAAATACTGAGTCATTTCTGCCTTTTGCTTATTGCGAATACCTGTCGTATATCCCGTAGTGCTGGGCCAATCGATTCCATATACAGTCGCTATCCAAACGCCACGAACCTCGCGTTTGATGAATCTGTCTGCGCTCCATAAGACGGTGGGGCAAAGCAAGATATATGAAGAAATTAAGACAATAAGACAATTAGATACTCTCTTCATTTCCTAATCATATAAGTTATTAATCTTATTATTTCAAGTCAGTTCATTTCACATATTTCTTGAAGAAACTCCATATCTCATCTCCCGTCCTGATGTCTTCAGTATGTGTGGAATGCTTGCCGCCAACGACTTCGTAGAGCCACACATCACATCCCGACGGGCTGTCTGTGAAACGATGTTTTATCACTTTGTGTCCGTTTTCTTTGTTCAGGCTCTCTACTTGCTCTGTCTCTTCCTTCGTGCATCGGTTCTTTGCTACCCAATAACCTATGGCCAGCGGCACAGGCATATAGGCTCCCCAGCCGCCTTTGTTGTCGAGGTCGCCCGTCCATTCAGAAGTGCGGTCTTCCGTCCCATGAATTTCAAACAAAGGAATGGGCTTGCTGGCTTCCAAGTCGCGATACATCCACACCATCGTTAAACCCGCGACAGGAGCCACAGCCTTGAACGTCTTCTGCTTGGAATAGGCCATCAGATAGCACATCTCGCCGCCATTTGACATACCGGTCAGGAATGTGTTCTCTCGACTCAGATGGTATCGTTTCTGCACATAAGCAGCTATCTTGCTGAGCGACTTCACGTCATCTACCTTCCAACCTTCTTGAAAAGGATAGCCAACATTCCAACTGGGTTTGCCTTTAGGGTCTTTCAATCCTTGAGGAATGCATACGGCAAAACCTTCTCGCGAAGCCGTCTCTGTCATCGGGTTCTTGCGGTAAATACCTCCACCATATCCGTGAAGGTAAAAGACTACTGGCGCGTCTGCCTTTATTCCATCAGGAAGGAAGAGGTCGAAGCGACGCATATGGCCGTCCACTTTTATAGAGTCTTCCACAAACTGCTGCGCCTGGACATTGAATCCACAAATGCAACTTAGCATTAATACAACCCATTTCTTCATATCTTCATTTCTTATTATCTAAAGTTGTGCATCGCACCTTTTTGTGTACAGATAAACGCACTTACCTTCACAGCCAGTTGATGAGCCTCCTGAATGGTCTGGCCTGCAAGAAGAGAAGCTGCAAATGCGCCTGTAAAACTGTCACCAGCTCCTACTGTATCAGCCACTTCCACTTTGGGCGTTTCCATGAAACTCTTCTGGTCGGGTGCAAAGACATAACTGCCATTAACGCCACAAGTGAGGACTAGCATTTTCAATTGATATTCCTTAAGCAATCGCTGGCATTTGTCCTCAACAGAAAAGTTGGAGTAGCCAAACATTTCCGCGACGATATCCAGTTCCTCGTCATTAATCTTCAGCACATTGCAGGCAAGCAAATTGTCGTGGATGAGTTCTTTCGTGTAGAATTGCTGACGAAGATTAATGTCAAATATTTTGAGACACTTTTCGGGAGTATGCTTTAGGAATTCCTGTATCGTATTCCTGCTTACCTCATTGCGTTGAGCCAATGACCCATAGCATACACAATCACATTTTGCGGCCAGTTGTTCCATTTCTGGCAAGAATGGTATATTGTCCCAAGCGACATCTGTTTTTATTTCATAAGTTGGGATGCCTTTGTCGTCCAATTGTACTTGAACTGTTCCCGTAGGTTGTTCTGTTCGTGGCATCAGGTATTTGAGGCCGTTCGTATCCAGTTCACGAAGTATCTCATCGCCCAAAGCGTCTTTTCCTATTGCACTAATAGCAATGGTGTCTGCTCCAAGCAAACCTGCATGGAAAGCAAAGTTAGCAGGTGCTCCGCCCAGTTTCTTTCCTTCGGGCAAGCAATCCCATAGGATTTCTCCCAATCCGATTATTAACTGTTTCATTTCTTTCTTTATTTAAAACTTAATTTCACGACACCACGCCCATTCGTTTGGATGTAAGCCTCACCTTGATAGAAATCGATGTCCTCCATCTCGTTTTTGAGTTTGTCTCTCAAATCCAAAATGTCTCGAAGTTTTCTTGTCTTGAGGTCTAAAATATAAACAATACTCGGAGTGTCTTCCTTTCCAAAACCTGTTGGCAAGAGCAAACAATCGTTCCAAACACAAGCTCCTTGTCCTACCACCTTTGAGGGATAGCGGTTGTCTGTATCTTGCACGAAGTAGTTTTCTATGGCATCATCAGCAGTAAGGTGTATCACCTCGCCATCGCTCAGATGCGGAAGGGAGAACACCATGATGCGGAATTTGTTTCCCTCGCCTGTATTGGATATGGTGTTGCCAAAACCAATTAGGTGACGATGTTTGTGGTCAATTGTCCATTGCAGGGCATAACCATAGAGATGGTTGGGGTCATCAAGCACGATGCGTTGTACCATTTGTGAACTGCCGTCGAGAGAGATTCTCTCAACATAGCACACATCTTTCTCGCCATTTACCGTCTTCTTATATGCTTGTGAAACATAAACTAAGGGCAGCGGGTCGCTCTCACTGAACTTCTCTACGCCAAAGGCTGCCACATTCGCATGATTGGTGTCGGCGAAGCTACCGAGTTTGAACGTCGGCGTTTTCTTTTCCAAAGACGGGAGCTTATACAACGTAGCGAAACCCTTATTCTGAACGCTCAGCAACCAGTCTTCATAAATACACATTCCCTGATAGCCCTGTTTCTGGTCGCTTTGCAAAGCGCCTACATCTTTTAATTTATATTTCGAGAAGTTGATAGGCTTTTCAGGAGTCTTGTCCTGATTGATGATATACTGATATATAATCTCTGCCATTTGACCTGCACCCTTTTTTGTGGGATGTATGCCGTCGCTTGACATCATGCCTTCTGTAGTTTGGAAAAGCGTTTGGAGATCTATCAGTTCGCAATTGTTCTTCTTTGCCAAATCTTTGATGATAGGACATATCTCAGCTGTGAGGGCTTCCTGACTGATGTTGCCTGTCGTGTTCAAAGCTGGGATGGGTGTTGCCAAATAGATAAGCGGATGTGAAGGTAATGCTTTCAATGTGTCGAGCATGTGTTGCATATCGGTTGCAAACTCGCTGCCATACTGCCAGTTCTTGGGCTTCGAGTCGTTGGTACCCAATTTAATGACTACGATATCGGGCTGGAATCCTTGTGCATCCTTCCACGCTTGCTTTTTCATATAGGGATAGTCGCCTTTCTGAAGCATAGTTCTTCCGCCAATTCCGAAGTTCTTCACAATATATCCGTTGCCCAGCTTCTTTTGCAATTGAGCAGGATAACCAAAGATGTCGCGCATGAAAATGCCTGAGCCATCGGTAATAGAGTTGCCGATGCAAGCCACACGAACAGCATGATTCTTGGGAGATGGTAAGAAAGAGAGCCAATCGTCGAGGTCGCTGAGCATTTGCTGATGATAGCGGAAACTCTTCTTCATTCCAAAACCATGACCACCACTAGGATAAGCATATAAGCTACAATGATTGCCAACTCGATGCATTGCGGAGAAGTAGGCTACACCATTTTCTATGATAGGAACGATATCATCATCATTGGCCAAGAAGACTGCTGCAGGAGGGGTTAGATGTTTGCGCACAGCCTTATCATTGGAGAAGTCGTTGACCACTTTTGTGCTGTCTTTTTCATTGCCAAGAAAGTTCTCAACAGAGCCATGATGCGTCTGTTTATACTGCATGGTAATGACGGGATAGAACAGAATAGAGAAGTCAGGGCGTAACTCCATTGGAGCATGCGTGGAAACTGTCGCTGCAAGATGTCCGCCAGCTGAGAAGCCCATGATGCCTACATCGTGGTCGTTGATATGCCAAACCTCAGCACTATCTCGCACCATCTTCATAGCTGCATAGGCATCAGATATGGGAATCTGCCGATTGCCCTTTGGCATTCGGTATTTCAATACGCAAAGGGCGATGCCTTTATTGTTGAAATAGTCTGCCCAATCGGTTCCCTCATAATCCATCATCAGGTTAGAATAGCCGCCACCAGGTAAGCAAACGATAGCTCTTCCCGTTGCCACATCGGCTGAGGGCAGGAAGACAGTCAAAGAAGCTTCTCCATCAGGAGTAATCTTCACCTGAAACTCACGGGCAAAAGCGGTGAGGGCGACAACCCACAGAAGAGATAGCAATATTCTTTTCATGTTTTATTTATTCGCTTTTAATTCTTCATTGATGTTTGCAAGACACCATTGGTCTTTGACTTTATATCCATAAAGGCCATAAGCCAACATGACGAGTTCGCACAGGAGAGCTATTATCCAAGTATATTGCCAACTGTTCAAGACATCTGCGCAAACGCCTTGCAGGAATGGGAACACGGCTCCTCCGAAGACGCCCATCATAAATACGCCCGAAGCTTTCGACGTATATTCTCGAAGTCCTTGTGTGGAAAGCGTAAAGATACAACTCCACATCACAGAGTGCACGAGGCCAACGGCTGAGAGAAGCCACAGATTCTCGGTTTGAATGGCTGCCAAGATGAGAAGCGTAGCAACGATTGTAGTTACAATAAGCACTTTACGAGGATTGAAATTGCTGAAGAAAGTCGATACGAAGCGTCCCACCAGGAAACCTCCCCAATAGAGTGTTGCCAAGAGTGCAGGGATGCCCATATCCATACCGCCTATCACCAATCGTTTCATCCCGAAGAACGAAAGCCCGTTGCCTTTCTCTATAAGTTCCATTGCATGAAGATTCAGGTTGGAACCTATTGATACCTCAGTTCCGACATAAAAGAAGATGGCAATAACGCCAAGAGTCAAGTGACGGAACGACCAGATGCTGCGCTTCAACTTGCTGCCGCCATCGGCTCGAGTGGCTGACAAATCAGGCAAATTCATTCGACCTGCTGATAGTGCCACAATGATACTGACAACTACCATCAGCATGAAAGGAATGAACACTTGTGATGCTGTAACCTCATCAAGCGATACACCAGCAAAGATGACCAGTGTTACGAAGAACGGCGCTATTGTTGTGCCAAAGGAATTGACTGCTGTAACGATGTTCAGACGCTGTGCCGGCTTTGTATTCGGAAGGTCGTAAGCAGATACATATGGGTTGATGACCACCTGAAGAATAGCTGCCGAAGTACCCATAAGGAATGAACCCAAGAGGAAAATCACGAAGCCAACGGGAATGGTACAGCCTTGAACAATTGATAGCTGGTAATTGATAATTGATAGCGGGCTTGCAGATAAGGCATAGCACGCTAATGCTGCAACCATACACACAAGAGCTCTCACCATTGTCGTCTGGTAACCTTTCTTGTCAATCCACTTTCCTGCAAGACTGCTGTTGAGAAGGTATCCAAGGAAGAAGAAGAGGGAGAGCATAGTGGTGAAGGTGTTCTTCATGTCTCCTGCGTTTTGAAGGAACGCAATCTTCAAAGGGCCTTGCAGCTGACCATTGATTGTGGTCAGGAATCCGACAAGAAAGTATATGAAAGTCAGAAAGACAAATGGTCCTATACTATATGATTTGTTTTGTCCCATAATTGTTCAATGTTCAATGGATGATTGTTTCCAAAACCTTCATCGCACCTTTCTGTTTGATGGCTTCAACAAACTTGAGGTAAAGGCTTACGAATTCTTCTGATTTCGACAAATCGGTGCTTTGGAAGGGCGATAAGTGCAAGAATTCGACTGCATCATCTTTGCCGATAAGCACTCTGTCGTCGTCGGTCAGCCAAGGCTCGTCTATCTCGAACTTGCTACCATTGTCGTCCACTTGATACTTTAGATAATGACGATATGCCGCAATGAGATAGGCAACTCGCGTCAAGTCCTTCCCATCGGCAACCATGTGGATGAGGTTCGGCACAACATAAACGGGGAATTTGCTCACACCATCCATGCAGAGGCGGGCCACTTGGTCGCTGACGCTCTTATTGGCAAAACGTTCGATAAGTGTTTGTTTATACAAAGCTAAGTCCGTGTTCCCAGGTGCGGGCACATAGGGCGTGATATCCTTTTCCATGAAGTCGCGAACGAAAGTGACGATTCGCTCATCGTGCATCGCTTCGTCAACTCGCCTGTAACCACTAAGGAAAGAGGGGTAGGAGAGGAGTGTGTGGCTGGCATTCAGAAGCGACAACTTCATATTCTCGTAAGCAGTCACACCATCCGTAAACTCTACGCCAACTTTCTCCCATGCTGGGCGGCCTGCTGCAAAGTTATCTTCCACAACCCATTGGATAAAGTCCTCAGCATAAACGGGAGCGGCATCGTGAGTGCCATTACGTTCATTCAGGCGTTTCACGTCTTCAGGCTTCGTGGCTGGCGTAATGCGATCGACCATACTGTTGGGGAACGTCACATTCTCTTTGAGCCAAGCATAGAGCTCTTTGTCCTGCGCCTCAATAAAGGTACCGAAGGCTTTGCGACAAGTGTTGCCATTATGCTGAAGGTTGTCGCAAGTGAGAATCGTAATCTTACCACTGCCTGCATTACGACGGCGACGCAGTCCTTCTGCAACATATCCAAAGGCCGTCAGCGGATGCTTGGGGTTTTCCAAATCATGCTTCACCAGCTCATCTTCCAACATGAAACGGCCTGTGCTCTTTTCGATGTTGTAACCGCCTTCTGTGATGGTCATTGTGATGATTTTGATGTCAGGACTTGCGATTTTGTTCAGGATAGCTTCCTGGTCGTTCATCCCCCAATAGAGTTCCACGAGAGAACCTATCTTCCAAGCTTCGTCTTTACCGTCGCGACCACATACCGTCAGCGTGTATTCGCCTTTCTGTTGATGGAGCGCAGTATAGATACGCTCATCTTGAGGCAGAATCATAGCGCCACAGATGCCCCAGCCATATTGGTCGGGATTCTTCTCAAGAAGAAGATTGGTTAAATACTCAAGGTGAGCACGATGGAAATTACCTACACCAAAGTGCAGAATACCAGCTTTTACTTCATCTCGCTTGTAGGAAAAAGAAATCAAATTTGTGTTCATAATAGTTATTATTTAGTTATGGAGTTAATGAATTGACGAGTTAAGTAGTTGTTAGAATTCTTATGCCTCAAAGGGCTTTTGCCTTGCAAAGATACTTTTTTCCTTGCAATTATGCGCAGAAGATTTAATTCTAACGTTACCGCAAACGTTTGAAATTTTTTGTAACGATTGCATACATAATGAAACACAACACTTCGTCAGCTTGCTAGCGACACGATGCTAGACCTCCAGCAAAACGTCGCTAGACTTCTAGCGACACTATGCTAAGAAGCCAGCATCACGATGCCAGACTTCCTCCGATTCTTCCTTAATTTCATCTTGTCTTTGCTTTTTGTGCCATTTCTTTTGGCCAAGAACGAAAAATTAACTAACTTTGAGGGCGAAATCTTACGATTTTATATGAAATACGTAACAATCAAGGATATTGCGCGCGAACTTGTGGTGTCGGTTTCCACCGTATCGAGAGCCCTGAACAACGATACGAACATTCGCAAGGAAACTCGCGAGAAGATTCAGGCAGCTGCAAAGCGCATGGGATATGTGCCGAACCCAGTTGCCACGAATCTCAAGTTCGGACGCACCAAAACGATAGGCGTCATCGTGCCCGAAATGTCCACTCCCTATGCGGCTATGGTCATCGATGGCATCCAAGACATTTGCTATCATAATAATTATAAGGTCATTATCGCTTCTTCGAGCGAAGATGCAGACAAGGAGAGAGAGAACCTGGACATCATGATGCAGTTCATGATTGATGGAATCATTGCTTGCCGCTGCGATTACAACAAGAATACTGAACTCTACGAAAAAATCAAATCGGGCCACATCCCATTGGTCTTCTACGACCGCATCCCTCATAACATAGAGGCTCCTCAAGTCGTTGTAGATGACGAGACGAAAGCTTTCTTCCTCGTCGAACATTTGATAAGGGCTGGGAGAAAAAATATTGCATATATTGGAGCCAATTTCGATACGGTTTTCAACTCTGTGCTCAGATATAAAGGATATCGCGAAGCCCTGCAGAGATACGGGCTCGAATACAATCCCAATATTGTCGTTCAGACGGAAGGACTCAATTATAGCGACGGAGCGGCAGCAGTAGATAAATTACGACACGAAAGGACTGATGCCATCTTTGCTTTTACCGATACGCTTGCGATTGGAGCCATGAATCGCTTGAAGTCAATTGGAAGGAGCATCCCAAAGGATGTGGCTGTGGCTGGCTTCTCAGGAACAAACCTTTGCACGATTGTAAGTCCGCAGCTGACGACTGTTGAACCCAGGCAATTCGAAATGGGCCAAAAGGCTGCAGAACTTATCATCAAGCACATCGCGAATCCCTCCAACGAGAGCGAGAAGGTGATTATCGATGCAGACATCATCTATCGAGAATCAACAGAAGGCTGATGCCAAATCGCTCCAATTGCGTCAAAATGTTCAACTTAACACGTTAAGTTTGCGAACGCAACTGCAGTTGTTTCCTTTCCTCTCCTGCAAGAGACGAAAAAATGTCGCGTTAAGTTTTGCTATGTGCAAAGATTTTTGTACTTTTGCACGCGAAATAAAAGAAATAGTAAAAAGTAAATCGTCAAATAGTAAACAAACAGGATGAATATTTCATACAAATGGCTTAAGGAATATGTCGATACGACGCTGAGTGCTCAAGAGGTTGCAGATGCCCTGACGAGCGCAGGTCTCGAGGTCGATAGCGTGGAAGAAGTGCAAACCATCAAGGGCGGTTTGGAAGGTCTTTATGTGGCTGAAGTGCTGACTTGCGAACCTCATCCAAATAGCGACCACATGCATGTTTGCACGGTTAACGTTGGTCAAGGCGAGCCGATTCAAGTTGTCTGTGGCGCTCCCAATGTGGCAGCAGGCCAGAAAGTCATTGCAGCCGTCGTTGGAACTAAGCTTTACGATGGCGACGAATGCTTTACCATCAAGCGCAGTAAGCTTCGTGGCGTCGAAAGCTGCGGTATGCTTTGCGCTGAGGACGAGATAGGCATCGGCAACGACCACAGCGGCATCATCGTTCTTCCCGCAGACGCAAAGGTCGGCACCCCTGCAGCAGAGTTCTATCATGTGGAGAGCGACTGGCTCATCGAAGTGGACATCACGCCCAACCGGGCAGATGCCTGCAGCCACTATGGCGTGGCTCTCGACCTCTATGCCTGGCTGGTTCAGAACGGCTACAAGACGAGCCTGCACCGTCCCGACTGCGAGAAGTTCAAGGTGGACGACGAGTCTCTGCCCATCAGCATCACCATCGACGACCCGAACCTGTGTCCCCGCTATGCCGCAGTCACGCTGACAGGCTGCGAGGTCAAGGAGAGTCCCGAATGGCTGCAGAACAAGCTGCGCACCATCGGCCTTCGCCCCATCAACAACATCGTGGACATCACGAACTTCATCATGATGGCTTACGGTCAGCCTCTGCATTGCTTCGACGCAGACATGATTGAGGGCCGGCAGGTTATCGTCAAGACGATGCCCGAAGGCACACCCTTCGTCACCCTCGACGGCGTGGAGCACAAGCTCTCCAGCCAAGACCTGGCCATCTGCAACGCGAAGGAGCCGATGTGCATCGCCGGCGTGTTTGGCGGAAAGGGTAGTGGCACGTACGACACCACGACCAATGTCCTCTTGGAGAGCGCCTACTTCAATCCGACCAGCATCCGCAAGAGTGCACGTCGCCACGGCCTGAGCACCGACGCAAGCTTCCGCTTCGAGCGCGGCATAGACCCCAACGGACAGCTCTACGCCCTGAAGCAAGCCGCCATCCTGGCCAAGGAGCTGGCTGGCGCGAAGGTCAGCATGCAGGTCGTCGATGTGCAGGCTAAGCCGATGCCCGACTTCAAGGTTTCGCTCAAGTACGATTATGTGGACGGCCTCATCGGCAAGCACATCCCCGAGGAAACCATCAAGAGCATCGTCACGAGCCTCGAGATGAAGATTGACAAAGAAAGCGAAGAAGGACTGGAACTCACGGTTCCGGCTTACAGGGTGGACGTGCAGCGTCCTTGCGACGTGGTGGAGGACATCCTTCGCATCTACGGATATAATAATGTGGAGATACCGACGACGCTCAAGAACAGCTTGACCGTCAAGACGATTCACGACACGAGCCACAAGCTGCAGAACATCATCGCCGAGCAGCTCGTGGGCGGCGGCTTCCGCGAAATACTGAACAACAGCCTGCAGCGCGGCGCTTACTACGACGGCCTCGAGTCATACAAGAGCGAGGAACTCGTGAAGCTCCTCAATCCGCTCAGTCAGGATCTCAACGCTCTCCGCCAGACTCTTCTCTTCGGAGGCTTGGAAAGCATCGCCCGCAACATCAGCTATCGCAACACCGACCTGCGCTTCTTCGAGTATGGCAACTGCTATCGTTTCCAGGCAGAGAAGAAGTGCGCGGACATCATTCCCGGCGTGAGCAGCAGCCGCGACCCGGAGGTCATCAAGCATGTGCTCGATGCGTACAGCGAGGACTATCACCTCGGCCTCTGGCTGACAGGCAAACGCGTGCGTGGCAGCTGGGCGCATCCCGACGAGGACAGCTCGTTCGCGCAGCTCAAGGCTTACGTGATGAACATCTTCACCCGCCTCGGCGTGCCCTTCGGCATGCTTGTCTTCGGCGAGGGCAAGAGCGACATCTACAGCCAGAGCCTTTGCATCCAGAACCGCGGCGGCAAGGTGCTCGCAGAGATGGGCATCGTGGCCGGCAAGCTTACCAAGGCATTCAGCATCGAGCAGCCTGTCTATTTCGCCGACATCCGATGGAACCAGATCCTCCGCATCATACAGAAGCAGAACGTCACATACACAGAAATAAGCAAGTTCCCGGCAGTCAGCCGCGACCTCGCCCTGCTGCTCGACAGCAATGTGCCTTTCGCAGAAGTGGAACGCATCAGCTATCAGACCGAGAAGAAACTGCTCAAGGCAGTCAAGCTCTTCGACGTCTATGAGGGCAAGAATCTGCCCGAAGGCAAGAAGTCGTATGCTGTGAACTTCATCCTGCAGGACGAGACAAAGACACTCAACGACAAAGCCATCGATGCTGTCATGCAGAAACTCATCAACAACCTCAAGACTCAGCTTGGCGCAGAGCTGAGGTAGAAGCCCCCTCCATCTCCCCCTTTGGGGGAGTGAAAGCCTCCCCAACCCCTCCAAAGGAGGGGAGAATAAATTACCAAATAGCTAAATCGTAAATAAATAGTAAATAGTAAATTGTCAAATCGTAAATTACTTAAATCGTAAATAAATCGTAAATCGTAAATAGTTAAATAGTAAATGTCATTATGGGAAGAGCATTTGAATATCGCAAAGCGACTAAACTGAAGAGATGGGGCCATATGGCCAAGACTTTCACCCGCCTGGGCAAGCAGATTGCCATCGCCGTGAAGGCAGCCGGTCCTGAACCAGAGAACAACCCTGCCCTGCGTAGCGTCATCGCCGTCTGCAAGCGCGAGAACATGCCGAAGGACAACATCGAACGCGCCATCAAGAATGCGATGGGTAAGGACCAAAGCGACTACAAGTCTGTTACTTACGAAGGATACGGCCCTCACGGCATCGCCATCTTCGTGGACACCCTGACCGACAACACCACCCGCACCGTAGCCGACGTGCGCAGCGTCTTCAACAAGTTCTCGGGCAACATGGGCACGACGGGCACCCTGGCTTTCCTGTTCGACCACAAGTGCGTGTTCACCTGCAAGAAGAAGGAAGGCATGGACATGGACGATC
>JAEEGL012527092.1_pt1 | contig 20779 bp, 20 predicted proteins | sample 9134231 | NCBI WGS metagenome assembly JAEEGL01 (sample SAMN16246548, study PRJNA631951) | gut metagenome | biome: gut microbiome; feature: rumen; material: fiber-attached | host: Bos | place: Iran: Karaj | collected 2018-10
CTACGACCCCCGGCATCCCTACACCTGGGCCCTGCTCAGCAGCATCCCCGACGTGGACAGCAAGGAAAAGCTGGAGGCCATACCCGGCACCCCGCCCAACATGATCTACCCGCCCAAGGGCGACGCGTTCGCGGTGCGCAGCAAGTACGCCATGAACATCGACTTTGAGGAAGAGCCCCCGTATTTCAAGCTGAGCGACACCCATTACGCGGCCACCTGGCTGCTGGATGAGCGCGCGCCCAAGGTCGAAATGCCCAAGATCGTGTCCGAGCGCATCAAGATTTCTTTGGGGGAGGAGAGCAAATGAGCAATTTGAAGGAAATACTTGACAACTCCAAAGAAGAAAACCGCGAGGCGCTGTCCTTAAGCGAGATCCCCGAGAGCATCAAGCTCGCTGACGACCACGAGGACGAAAAGGAACTGGGCGCCGCCATGGACTCGCTGGAAGAGTTCAACCACCGTTACCACATCAATCCTCATGTGAAGCAGAAGCCCGAGCTGAGGGACCAGAAGATCCTGCTGTCCGTAAGACACTTAAAGCAGTTCTTCTTCTTTGGCAAAGGCGCCAGGAGGCAGAAGCTCAAGGCCGTTTCCAACGTGTCATTCGACCTTAAGGAAGGCGAGTGCCTGGGCATAGTGGGCGAGAGCGGCTGCGGCAAAACTACCACCGGGCGCTCGATCATCCGACTGTACGACATCACTTCCGGTTCCATCTACTACCGGGGCGTGAGGATCAGCGGCGGCACCCGCTGGAACCGCAAGGAGATCAAGTGGACGCGCGTAAGGGGCAGGGAGAAGCTTAAGCAGCTCAACGCCTCCACCGACGCCGGACAGATAAAGGAGATCAAGGACGCCCTGCGCTACACCAAGGTGGAGCAGAAGGCGAAGATCCGCCAGATCAAGTTCGACAACAAGCACGTGAGCCGCAAGCTGCTCAACGAGATCCAGATGATCTTCCAGGATCCCATCGATTCCCTCGACCCCCGCATGACGGTCGAGGACATCATCCAGGAGGGTCTGCGCATACAGGGTTTCCACAACAAGGCGGAAAACCACGAAAAAGTGGTGCAGATGCTGGAGACCGTGGGCCTGGTGGAGGAGCACGCCAGCCGTTATCCCCACGAGTTCTCGGGCGGCCAGCGCCAGAGGATCGGCATCGCCCGCGCGCTGATCATGAATCCCAAGCTGCTTATCTGCGACGAGCCCATAAGCGCGCTGGACGTGTCCATCAGGGCGCAGATAATCAACCTGCTCAACGACCTTAAGCGGGAACTCAGCCTGTCCATCATATTCATCGCCCACGACCTGAGCGTGGTCAAGTACTTCTGCGACAGCATCGTGGTGATGTACTTCGGCAAAGTGGTGGAAAAGGCGCCCAGCGACGAGCTGTTCAAAAACCCCATGCACCCCTACACCCGCTCGCTGCTTTCCGCTATCCCCAAGCCCAACCCCCGCTCGGAGCGCACCAGGGTCAGGATCCCCTACGATCCCTCCCAGAGCCATCATTACGAGAACGGCGACCTGCCGCAGCTCAGGGAGCTGACCAAGGACCACTTCGTATACTGCAACCAGGAAGAATTCGAGCGCTACCAGTCGGAGCTTAAGCAATGAGCCTGACTGCGCGGCTGTTCAGACATCACTGGGGGCATTACCTGGCCGCCGCGCTGGTTGGCGCGGCGGTAGCCTTAGCGGCGCTTTATCAAAGCAGCTTTACCGCGCTGTTCGCGTATTATTCCGCCCTCACCACGGCGGGCGCCGTGTGCGTGCTGCTGGGGCTATTGTGGTGCGTGAGCTATAACGGCACCTTCGACGTGTTCGGCTACGCGTTTTCCCACTTCGGCACCCGCAGGTACGAGGACCTGCGCTCCTACAGCCAGATCAAAATGGAAAAGCGCTCCAAACACGGCTGGACGTTCATGCCGTGGATCACGGTGGGGATCGTCCTTATCGCGGCGGGTCTGATCATCAGGCTGTTCGCGTAACGGAGAACGGATATAGAAGATTTATGATATATAAAAACATCCGTGCCGCTGAATGCGGCGCGGGTGTTTTTTATTTGCCGGGGCGTTAGATCAGCTTCGCCGTGAACCAGCTGGTGTACACCATGCCAGGATTGAGCAGAGTCACGTAGGGCTTGGTCTCAAAGTCGTCGCCGTCGCACACCCTGCCCGGCATGCCGTGCCAAGGCTCCAGACACACATAAGGCGCGTTCGCCCCGGGCTTGGTCCACACCGCCAGCACTTCCATTTTGGGGAACTCGAAGTATATCCCCTTGCCGCTGGTCTTATGTACCAGTTTTACCGCGCGGCTGTTAAGCCCCGCGAACAAAAGCGCGTCTTTCTCGAACAGGCTGTGGTCCAGGGGCAGCGTGTGATCGTCGGTGAACGCCGCCAGTTTTTCCTCGCCGTCGATAAGATAGCCGTCCGGCGCCATGCAGATCATGCCGCTTTCGGGCTTGTCGAATATAAGCTCATAGTCGCTGAACGCAGCGCCTTCTTCCATGGGGCAGGCGAAACCCGGATGCCCGCCCAGGCATACCGGCATGGTCTTGTCCGAACGGTTCTCCACCAGGAAGGTGGTGGTGTAGCCGCCCTCAAACAGGCGGTAGGTCACGTGGAACGCGAAGGAAAACGGGTACATTTTCCGGGTATCCGGGGTGTCTTTGAGCACCAGGTCTACGAAATCATCGCCCAGATGGTTCAGCTCGAATTCCGGCTCGCGGGTGAAGCCGTGCTTGGGCATGGGATAGAACGTGCCGCCGATCCTGATCCTGTTGTCCCTTACCGACCCGCATACGGGAAACAGCACCGGCGCGTGCTGCGCCCACACGGCGGGGTCCGCCTGCCAGATGACTTCCCGTCCGTCCGCGCCTTTGAACGAGGTTATCTGCGCGCCTTTTTGCCTAACCGTTGCAGTGGTCGAACCGTACTTTAACTGATATTCCGCCATAATGACCTCCCTGAGATATATAATGCGCCTTAAAGCGAAAGCTGTCCGATGTGGAAAGGTACGCCCGTCTGTTTAATTCCGCCTGCACCGCGCCCACCGAGCCGCCACTGACAGCGGCTATGCCCGCCGCTTCCCCCGACACGGCGCAGCAGGGGATCACTCTTACGATGTCCCACATGCTGTCGTCGGCGGAGATTATCCTGCCGCAGGCGAACAGATTGGATATGCCGGAGCGCAGGGCGCCGAAAGGCAGCTCGTATATGGGGCCCGCCTTTCTCCAGTTTGATATCAGGCCCACGCTGTCTTCAAATGTCTTGAATTCGTCCTCAAGTGACATGAGCGCCTTGCCCGCGATGCGGCGGGACATGCGCACCTGGGGAATGGAGGGCAGCAGGGTGAGCGTATGGGCGTCGGAAAGACAGCCGCCCGCCAGGAAATCCCGCTGTATGAGGCGGTGAGTGTTTTCCATCACGGCGGACAGTTCCGCGCCGTTTATTCCCGCAAAGCCGTCCGGAACGTGCTCCCCGGGCGCGGGAGCCGTGCCGAGCGTGCGCAGCGTGTGCCTGCCCTGTTCTAAAGTGTAATGCCACGCCGCCTGCCGGTTGCCCGGGGAATAGTCCACGGTCGCGGCTCCGGAAAGCTTGAACAGCGTCGCGTCACCGCTGGCGTCCACGAAACCGTCCGCCTCGTAGGCGCCTGATTCTCCCGCGCGCCCGGCGCATATCACGGATCTTATGCGGCCCCGTTCCGTGACCGAGGCGCTAAGCTGGGTGCCGTAGAGTATGTCCACGGATGCGTCCCTTAGCAGCTCTTCCGCAAGGCAGGCGAACAGAGGCGCGTTAAAACGGCACGCGTACCTGCGGCCCGAGCGTTCCTCTTTGCCTGATGCGCTGTTCCAGCACTCGGGTACAGGCTCCTCCGCCCCTTCGGAAACGGACAGGCGCAGCAGTTCCTCCGCTATGCCGAAGGACACCTGGGTGCCCTTGCCGTCGCACAGGGGCAGGTATATGGTGACAAGACCCAGCGTGGCGAGGCCGCCCAGGGCGTACTCCCTTTCGATAAGCAGCACACTGCCCGCGCCGGCGCGTTTCGCGGAAAGCGCCGCGGCTATGCCCGCGATGCCGCCGCCGACCACTATAACGTCCCAGTTGCCGCGCACGGGCACTTTCTGTTCGGGCAATATGACGGACCTGTCCGATATAGCGTTAGTCATATTTCACTTCCTGTTACTCAGGCCGCGGTAGGGGCTGAAGGTCATTTCGCAATAGCGTACTTTAATTTTCATGCCGTCCCTGAGGGAGACCTTACCGATGGTGTAAAGAGGCTTCTCGCAGGAGTAGGAATCGTCGTAGTATGTGACGCTCCCATCTTTGTATATGTATATGGTGGCGTCTTCGGAGGACGTCAGGGTATACGCACCGGACGGTATGTCCTCTCCAATAACGTACTCTCCCACGGGCACCACAAAGGGTTCGGTTCTCGCCTCGAGCCTGCTACGCTGTTTGTCTCCTGATGCGGCAGACTGCATTACTTCGGTTTTGTCCTTTTCCCGGGCCTGGGTGTCTTCCAGCTTGGAGACCAGAAATTTGAACCTTTCTTCGGACTGCCGTACTTTTTCGATCTCTTTTTTGTCGCCCCTTTTGCTTTCGTCGTAAAACACCAGAAAAGTGACTTCGTTGTCCGTGTGCACCTGGCGGGCGCTCATGGCGCCCAGGTACGCCCCGATGTTTCCCGCCAGCATATGGCCGGCTATGGCGCCGGAGACCGCGCCTTTGTCGGTCACGTATTCGATGCCGTTTACCGCGAGCACGCGGGTATATTTGATATGCTTGTCTATGTCGCGTGTGCCGGCGTTATACCGCCTATTGTTGACCTCAAAGAGTATTGATAATATAAAGGCAAAAGGTAAAAGACAAACGAACAGGGTCAGAAAAGTCTTCATTTTCGTCTCTCCTTGCTGCCGCGCCCGGCGGCGGCGGTCAGGTGATTATATTCTGCGCGGGTTCCGGGCTTTCCTGCATACAGGGGGCATCGCGCGCAAAAACCCTTGACGATCGCGAGATGCTGCAAAGTTGACAGTCCCGCCGAAACGCTGATATAATACGCCTGAAAAGCTGTTAACGGCACTGAAACAGGGAGGGTATCATCATGACGATAACAGGCATAGCGCACGCAGCCTACAATGTGAGCGACATGAAGGCATCGCTGGATTTTTATGTGGCCAAGCTGGGTATGAAGCACGCGTTTTCGATCCCCAGGGACGACGGGACGCCCTGGATCGAATATATCAAGCTGGCGGACGGCCAGTTCATAGAGCTGTTCTATTCCGACGGAGGCTTTGAGGGCAAGCCTGCTTACAACCACCTGTGCATACAGGTGCCCGACTGCATAAAAGCTGCCGAAGAGCTTGAACAGGCGGGAGTGGAGATAGACGTGATGCCCAAACAGGGCAAGGACATGAACTGGCAGCTGTGGATACACGATCCCGACGGCAACCGCATAGAGATAATGCAGATAGACCCCAACGCGCCTCAGGCCAGGGCGTAAGGCAGTGCGTACGCAGGAGATGCCCCGCGTGAACGCGGAGACTGAATATTTCAGCCTGCTCAGGACCTGGCTGGACGAACTGCTCACATACGCGGTAGATGACCCCGGGCATCCTTCATTGGACGGCGCCATACTCTGCCCCGCCTGCTCGGTGATACACGGGCGTTGCCACGACGCGGTGTATCCTCTGATGTACATGGCCGAGCGCACGGGAGAGCGCAGGTATCTGGACGCCGCCGGAAAGCTGTTCAAGTGGGCAGGGTACATGGTGTGCGACGACGGGAGCGTGTATAACGACTCCCAAAGCGAATGGTGCGGCATCACCGCGTTCGCGGCGCTGAGTTACGTGAAGGCACTGAGCTTTCACGGACAACTGCTGAGCGGGGACGAGAAGAAGGCGTGGGAAGAACGCCTTATGAAGATGGCGCTGTGGCTTAACGCCAACATCACCGCTGGCACCAGGACCAACATAAACTACCTGGCTGCCAACGCCGCCGCCATGGAACTGACGGGCAGGTATTTCAATAACAGCGTGTTCCTGGACAGCGCGCGGGAGCTTGCCGCCGCGGCGCTGTCCCATATCAGCGAAAACGGGCTTATAGTGGGGGAAGGCGGGGCGTACGGCGCGCTTACCCCAAAGGGCGTAAGGCCAGTGGATATCGGGTACAACGTGGAGGAGACGCTGCCCAGCCTGTACGAGTACGCTTCGGCGGCGGGCGACGGCCCCGCCATGGAGCAGGTAAAACGCCTTGCGCGGGCGCATCTGGAGTTTATGCTGCCCGACGGAGCCTGGGACAACAGCATGGGCACGCGCAACTACAAATGGACCTATTGGGGCGGCCGCACTTCAGACGGCTGCCAGGCGCTGCTCAACGCCCTGGGAAAAACCGAGCCGTTGTTCGCCGAGGCGGCGTACAGGAACCTTATGCTGCTCAAAAGCTGCACCGACGGGCTTTTGTACGGCGGGCCGCATTATAAACGCCACGGGGAGCTCGCCTGCGTGCACCACGCGTTCTGCCATGCCAAGGTACTGGCGCAGGCGCTGGACGAAGGCGTAGCGGAGTTCGAGAGGACATCGCTTCCGTCGGACGCCCCGCCGCCCGTAAAGCATTACCCGGAGCAGGGCGCATACCGCGCGGCTATGGGGGACTGGCGCATGGACGTGTGCGCGGGGGACCTGGTGTCCACTAAGGGCGGCCAGGCGTCCGGGGGGACCGTGACCCTTTTGTGGAACCGCTCTTACGGACCCGTTGCGGCCGCAGCCACCACGGACTACTCCCTCAGGGAGGCGCATAACCAGCAGCTTACCCGCAAAAAGCGGCAGCAGGGGTCCGTGCATCCCCGGCTGGAAGCCACTGTCGACGGGAAATACTACTGCCAGGCTTACGACCTGGGCGCTGACACGCGCGCCTCGTCGCTTGACGGCGCGAGCGCGGTGCGGGTGGAAGGCTGCCTGTGCGACGCGTCCCGGGCGCCGCTTGACGGTGGAGCTTTCAGCCTGGAATACGTCCTGAGACCGGAGGGGCTGGTGATCAGAGGGGAACTGCGCGGACCGTGCAAAGGCGCCGCCCGCTTCGTGCTGCCAGTGATATCGGGCGGCGGAGCTGTCAGGCAGGAAGCGCGCTTTGCCGAAATTGACGGGCGGCTGGGTATTTCTTCCGCAACACAGCTGCATCACTCAGGAACGGTGTTTGCCCTGTCTCCAGGCTTTGAGACGGAGGAGTTTTGGGCGGAACCTGACGGGAACGGGCACTTTGAGCTGCGCATAGGGCTTTCGGACCCGAAGCACAGATAGCCGGTCAGGACTATGGCGCGATAAAACGCGGCCGGGCATACGCCGGCCGCGTTTTGATATATAAGAATATGAGGTTGTAAAGCTTATCTTCCCGGCTGTTTGACCTTGCCTTCGGTGTAGTCCAGCCAGCCCTTGACCCAGTCCTTCACCACGCTCCAGTCGGTCTCCATGCACATGTGGCGGGTGTTGATGGGATGTATCTCACGCACCTTTACCCCGGACAGGGCACTGAACAGGCGGTCGAATATCTCCCGCCCCATGGGATCCTCGTCTCCCATAAGAGTCATCACGGGACGGTCGGTCTCGTATACCTCGTCGGGCAGGTAATAGCCCTTTTCCAGCATTTCAAGCAGTATCTGGCCACGCCCCTTGCGGAAGAAGTTCTTGCAAAGCTCCTCGCCGCGCTCCCGCTTGAGCTTTGGGCCGTAGAGTTCCCTGATCTTGTCCAGCGCGCGCCGGGTATGGGCCTCGAAATACTCGTATTTGCGCAGATAGTACCAGCGGGTGAGGCCGCTCAGGCGGAAGGTGCGCTTTTTGTAGCCGAAGATATGGGTCACGGGGGAGATGAGCACACGGCTTATCACGCTTTCGGGATACAGGGTGGTCATGAGCAGCACCACGCCCGCGCCGGAGCCGTGGCCGAACAGGTGCCACTTGCCCTCGTCTTCGCCCCGTGAGATCTCGATCTCATCCAGTACGCCCCACACGAGTTTGGCCCGGCTGCGGTTGTCCTGAGGCGCTTTCACGGGAGTGTGCCCGAAGCCGGGCAGCTCCACCGTAACGCACAGGCAGCCGTTTTTAGCCAGCTCGCGGCACAGGCTGTCGAAGCTTGCCGCGTCGCTTATGGGGGAGCACACGCAGGCGACCCGGCGGATCACGGGCACGTCAAGGGGAGTGTAGACTTTGAAATACATGCCCACACCCTCGAACCGGCGCATACCTTTTTGCACCCTGAATCTCACGCCGCGCCTCCGTTACATAAAAATCCAACTTTTATTGTATCATAAATGCAGACAAATGGCAAGCGTTTGGGCATTCGGACCGCGTTTGGCGAAAATTTACGTTTTCGGGGGTGACAGTAAGACACTTACAGAGTATAATGATAGTGTGCCCGCGCGGGCAAAAAACGATCGCCTATGGGCGAAAACGGAGCCGAGAACATGAGTAAAACCGTACGCTGTCTGCTTATAATCCTGCTGGCGCTTATGCTGCTGGCGCTGCCTTTGATACTGCCCAGCGGCAACATGCTTACGGATTATCAGTATGAATGGATGGATATGGGTTTATTCCCTCTGTTTTCCGCCCGGGCTGAGGAAGAAGCCGTCGCACTGCCTTACGACCTTTCCGGCGGCATGACGCCCAACCCTGCCGCGTACACCGAAGACGGTTACGAGGACGCGTCCATAAAGGTGACCATGGAGCACTACGAGGACGAAAAACAGGGCTTTTCCGTGCGCGTCGCCTACATAGACGTGGCTTCTCCAACCCAGCTGCGCACGGGCGTGGCGGGCAGGAATGCCCTGGACCTGCGCATAAACACTGTGGTATTCATGGCGAACCGCTACAATGCTGTGCTTGCCGTAAGCGGGGACTACTATACCAACGACCCGGAGTCCACGCCCTTTGAGTACCGCATGGGCACAAAGGCGCGCCGCAACTTCAACGTGGTAAGGGACCTGCTGATAATAGACGAGAACGGCGACTTCCACATCGTGCTTTCCAGCGGCTCCGCCGCGCAGAAAAAAGAGATAAGCGAGATAGAGGCGGAACACCGGATTATAAACGCGTTTTCCTTCGGCCCCGCGCTGGTAAAGGACGGGGAGGAGCTTCAGACTTCGTACAAAATATACAGCGCGCACGCCCAGGATCCCCGGGTGGCCATAGGCCAGAGGGGGCCGTGCTCGTATGTGGTCGTGGTCTGCGAGGGCAGGGGCAGGAAAGCTAAGGGTATGACCCACCAGCAGCTGGCGCACTTCATGTACGAAGACCTGGGCTGCGTGCAGGCGTACAACCTGGACGGCGGCAATACGGGCACCATGGTGTTCGGAAAGAGCGTATACAAAGCTGACCTGGCGACCAGCCAGCTCAGGGTGCTGAACGACTGCATCTATTTCGCCACGACCGTGGATCCGGAAAGCTGGAGCAAGTGATATGCCTGAAGAGAGCCTGTATTTCGGTATATTCAGAACAAAAGCATACTGGTACGGCGTGTGCGCGGCAATAGGCGCGCTGTGCGCCGTGCTCGTGCTGCGTTTTGCTGGGAAAAAACGGGGACTCAGGCCTGACACCGCGCTCCTGTTCGGAGTGACCGCTCTGCCATTAGGGTTGGTCTGTTCCCGCGTACTGTTCTGCCTGCTGGACGCCAATTTCCGTGTGCTGTTCTCATGGAAGGCGGCGGTGTCGGTGTGGGGCGGAGGCCAGTCCATGATGGGCGCCCTGCTGGGCGCGTGTGCGGCGGGGCTCATCTGCGCGAAAATGACCGGAACACGGGCCCTGCCGTTTATGGACGCGCTGGCTCCCGCGCTGCTGGTGTTCATGATGTGCGCCCGCATAGGCGAAGGCTTCACGGACTTCCTGGGCCGCAGCCGCAACCTTACTATCGGCTGGCTGGACGGCACGTTCCTGGTCACCAGCGACGGCTACGGCTCCGTCAACCTGAATACTTATCTGTTTGAGGCGGCGTGCGCACTGGTACTGGCAGCGGTCGCCTGTATTGGGCTTGACAGGGAAAAGCGGGAAGGGGACGTGTTCCTGACCGCGCTGCTTTTGTTTGGCTGCACGCAGGTGCTGTGGGAAAGCCTGCGGTTCGACAGCCATATGCGCTGGTCGTTCATAAGCATACAGCAGGTGCTCTCCGCGTGCATGTTCGCGGCACCGCTGTTCATATTCGCTGCGCGCAGAGGCAAACGCGCCGTTATCGCGGCGGCAGTGATCTGCGCGGTCGTGGTGGGCGGCGCGGTAGGCATAGAGTTCCTGATAGACCGCTCGGACGTAAATAACCTGCTGCTGTACGTATTCTACGTGCTGCTTCTGGCAGTGCCTGCCGTGTTCGGGCTGATATGGAAAAAGGGGAGACCCGCGGCATAATACGGGCATCCCATAAAACAGAAATCGCCGCAGACGATACCATCTGCGGCGATGTTTTTTATGCGCTTAGTGGATTATCAGGCTTTCGCCGGTCATCTGCGCGGGTTTATCCAGACCCATCAGGTCCAGCAGGGTGGGGCACAGGTCGCACAGGCGACCGCCGTCACGCAGCTGCTTTTTGGGATCCGCGGGGTCGACCACGATCACCGGCACCGGGTTGGTGGTGTGGGCAGTGAAAGGCTCGCCGCTTAAGGGATCTATCATCATGTCCGCGTTGCCGTGGTCGGCGGTGATGATGAGCTTGCCGCCGCCTTCGACGATGGCCTTAGCGACTTTGCCCACGCACTCGTCCACCGTCTTTACCGCTTTTTTGGTGGCGGGGATGATGCCCGTATGGCCCACCATGTCGCAGTTGGCGAAGTTCAGAATGATGACGTCATACTTGTCCTCTTTGATCACGGGCAGCACCGCGTCGGTCACCTCATAGGCGCTCATCTCCGGCTTAAGGTCGAAGGTGGGCACTTCCTTGGCGTCGGGAGAGGGCACCAGTATCCGGTCCTCGCCGGGGAACACGCGCTCCTCGCCGCCGTTGAAGAAAAAGGTGACGTGGGCGTATTTCTGGGTCTCGGCGATCCTCAGCTGGGTCTTGCCAAGCTTGGAAAGGTATTCGCCCATGGTCATGTCCAGACTCTCGGGGGGATACGCGATCTCCACGTTTGGCATGGTGGCGTCGTACTGGGTCATGCAGATGTACTTGAGCGGGAAGAAGCCCTTTTTGCGCTGGAAGCCCGTGAAAGCGGGGTCAACGAACGCGCGGGTGATCTCCCTGGCCCGGTCGGGGCGGAAGTTGAAGAACACCACGGAATCGTGGGGTTTTACGGTGCCTTCGGGGTCGATGACGGTGGGCAGCATGAACTCGTCGGTCAGGTGCTTGCCTTTTTCATCTATGACCTCGTAGGAATCCAGTATGGCCTGGACGGGATCGCTGCCGGTGTTGCCTTCGGCGCACACCATGGCGTTATAGGCCTTTTCCACGCGCTCCCAGGCGAAGTCCCTGTCCATGGCGTAGAGGCGGCCCATGATGGTGGCGACCTTGCCCACGCCGATCTCGGCCATCTTGTCCACCAGTTCCTTCACATACTCGTGGGCGCTGGCGGGAGGCGTGTCGCGGCCGTCGAGCAGGCAGTGCACGTACACCTTTTCGATGCCGTTCAGCTTCGCCATTTTGAGCAGGCCGTACAGGTGGTCGGTGTGGCTGTGCACGCCGCCGGGGGACACCAGGCCGATCAGGTGCAGGGCGGAAGCGTTCTCTTTCGCGTTCTTTACCGCGTCCAGCAGGGCGGGGTTGTTGAAGAACACGCCTTCGCGGATGTCCTTGCTGATCTTGACCAGCATCTGGTACACCACGCGACCCGCGCCGATATTGGTGTGGCCCACTTCGCTGTTGCCCATCTGCCCATCGGGAAGGCCTACGTCCTCGCCGCTGGCGCCGATCTGGGTGACGGAATACTTGGCCTTGAGCGCGTCAAGATTCGGCGTGCCCTGAGCCAGTATGGCGTTGGTATTGGGATCGTCCGGGCCGTTGCCGAACCCGTCCATTATAACAAGCGCGTAAGTGGCCATCAGTAGTTCACCACCTGGGCGAAGTCCTCAGCCTTCAGGGACGCGCCGCCGATAAGGCCGCCGTCGATCTCGGGCTGCGCCATGAGGCCCTTTACGTTGGAGGGCTTCATGCTTCCGCCGTACTGGATGCGCACTTTCTGGGCGGTACGCTTGCCGTACTTGCCCGCGATGGCGGCGCGGATGACGCCGATGGTCTCGTTGGCCTGCTCGTCGGTGGCGGTCAGGCCGGTGACGATGGCCCATACGGGCTCGTAGGCGATGACCACGCCTTCGACCTCTTCGTTGGTGAGGCCGGTGAGCGCCATCAGGGTCTGATAGGACACGAGGGCGTCGGTATAGCCCGCTTCACGCTCTTCCTTGTTCTCGCCCACGCATACGATGGGCTTCAGGCCCGCCTTCACCGCCGCGACGGTGCGCAGGTTCACGCTCTTGTCGGTCTCGCCGAAATACTGGCGGCGCTCGGAGTGGCCGATGATGACGTATTCCACGCCGCAGGCCTTGAGCATGTCGCAGGAGAGCTCGCCGGTGTAAGCGCCTTTTTCGGCGAAGTGCACGTTCTGGGCGCCCAGTTTGATCTTGGTGCCGCGCTTGAGCAGGGGCTTAACGGCAGAGAAGCATACGGCGGGCACGCACACGACCACGTCGCACTTGGCGTCTTTTACCAGGGGCTTGAGCGCCTCGACCAGCTGGGCGGCCTCGGCGGGAGTTTTGTTCATTTTCCAGTTTCCGGCAATAATGGGCTTACGCATAAGGAACCTCCAAATATATACTCTATATACAAATGATCGTATTGTGCTTTCACCGCCCGGAAACCGCAGGTTTCAGGTGAAAGCGCCAGGGGGTGGTCATGGCGGGGGAAGTACTTCCCCCGCCATACGCATTATTTATCGTTCAGGCACGCAACGCCGGGCAGTTCCTTGCCCTCAAGGAACTCGAGGGACGCGCCGCCGCCGGTGGAGATATGGCTCATCTTGTCGCCCAGACCCATCTGGTTGACCGCAGCCGCGCTGTCGCCGCCGCCGATGATGGTGATGGCGTCAGATTCCGCCATGGCGGTAGCCACGGCCAAAGTGCCCTTGGCGAAGTCGGGGTTCTCGAACACGCCCATGGGGCCGTTCCACACGATGGTCTTGGCGTTCTTGATGGCGTCGGAGAACAGCTTGATGGATTCGGGACCGATGTCCAGTCCCTGCCAGCCGTCCGGCACCTGGCCCGCCTTGCAGGTCTTGATCTGGGTGTAGCCCTCGAACGCGTCGGCGATCAGAGTATCCACGGGCAGAAGCAGCTTGACGCCCTTTTCCTCAGCCTTCTTCATGAAGCCCAGCACCTGCTCGAGCCTCTCGTCGTCCACCAGGCTGTCGCCGATCTTGCCGCCCTGCGCCTTCATGAAGGTGTAGGCCATGCCGCCGCCGATGATCAGGGTGTCGACCTTCTCCAGCAGGTTGCCGATGACGCCCAGCTTGTCCTTTACCTTGGCGCCGCCCAGTATGGCCAGGAAGGGACGGGCAGGATTCTCCACCGCGTTGCCCAGGAAGTCCAGCTCCTTACCGATGAGGAAACCGGCAACGGCGGGCAGATAGGCGGCTACGCCGGCGGTGGAAGCGTGAGCGCGGTGCACGGTGCCGAACGCGTCGGACACGTAGATCTCAGCCAGGGAAGCGAGCTGCTTGGCAAACTCTGGATCGTTGGCTTCTTCTTCAGCGTGGAAGCGCAGGTTCTCAAGCAGGATGGCCTTGCCGCAGGGCAGCTCTTTGGCCATCTTCTCCACTTCTTCGCCCGCGCAGTCGGGGGCCAGCGTCACGGCGAGGCCCAGCTTCTCGGTGAGGGCAGCGGCTACGGGAGCCAGGGAGTACTTGGCATTCACGACGCCCTTGGGCTTGCCCAGGTGGGAGCACAGGATCACGGCCGCGCCGTTGTCCAGCAGGTACTTGATGGTGGGCAGCGCCGCGTCGATGCGGGTGTAGTCGGTGATGTTCTTGTCAGCGTCCAGCGGCACGTTGAAGTCGCAGCGGACAAGGATCTTCTTGCCTTTTACGTCGATGTCTTTCACGGTGAGCTTGTTCATGGTGAGTCTCCTTTATAATGAATTTGAAAGGGAACGCTGTGTTACAGGGCCTTCTCGGCGCGTATCAGCGCCATTATGCGGGTAGCGGCGCCTTCGTCCGTTACCAGGCAGGCGTGATGGTGATGCCGGGTCACGGCAAGTATCGCTTCCGCCTTGCGGCTGCCCGCCGCCACGGCGATGACGGTGGGGATGCGGCTGAAGCTGTCTTCGGGCAGGCCGAGACCCGAAGCGGAAGCCAGCAGGTGGCCGTTGATGTCCAGGCAGTGGCCCAATACTTCCGCCACCGCGCCTTTCTGGACCAGTTCGTCTATGGAGCTTTCGCTCATAAGGCGGTTGCGCGCCATTTCGTCCGCCCGGGCGATGCCGTAAAGCAGCACGTCGGCGCGCTGGATCTCCTCCAGGGGCTCGCGGATCTCGTCCAGCTTTATGAGCTCCTTGAGCGCGCTCTGGGGCAGATTGTCGGGCAGGTACAGGGGGCGGTGCTTGCCGCCCAGCCGCAGGGCGATCATCTCCGCCAGGTTGGACGCCTGGGTCTCCTGAGAGCGGCCGAGGCCGCCTCTCGCGGGCAGCACGGTCACGTTGATGTCGGAGCCCCGGGGGATATGGGTGGCCACCGCGTGCACGCTGGTGCCGCCGTTGACCGCCAGTATCATGCCGGAAGACAGAGTCTTGCGCAGGCGCTCGCCCGCCACGCGGCCCACTTCGTCCAGCACGTCGGGGTTCTGGTCCGCGTCACCGGGCACTATGCGCACCCGGCCCACGTTGAGCAGACGCATAAGCTGAACTTCCAGACTGGCCAGGCCTGTGCGGCTGCGTACCAGCTCGCGCACGAAGTCCAGTATCTCGTAGGCCCGTTTGGTCAGGAACATGCCCGCGGGGGACACGTCGATAAGCCCGTCGGCGCGCAGTGTGTCGGTGAGCATTCGCGCTTCCCTCTCCGGCATTCCCATGCGCTGGGCGAGCGCCCTGCGCCCCACGGGGCCAAGTATACTTATGCGCTCCAGCACCATGGCCCGGGAGGCCAGCGCCTCCATAAGGTCGGGTGCCAGTTTCTGTATCAGCGTAAGCGTTGTTTCGTCCACGGAAAGGCTCCTGTCGGCGGGACAAACTGCGTCCCGCAAGGTGAAATCTGACCTGCCTCAAAGTATACAACAAAAGATGGGCGTTTTAAATGATTTTTGTGTTAAATCGGGCCAAAACTGTACCAAAACAGCGGTTATGGACGGTTTTTAAGGAGAAAGATGTCTATCCCCGTGGGAGATTGACCTTGCGGAACGGTCCGCGGTATAATACGGTATAAAAGGGTTTGCGGAGAGCAGGATTCTGATGCTCCCCGAAAACGGAGACAAAGGGGCTGACGCGCGCATGAACAACGCGGATATATTCAGGATAGCGCTGGCACAGTCGGCGGAAGACATAGGCTGTACTGCCGAGGACTTCCTTAAGACCGAAAACGTGATAGTGCCATTTCATCTGGGAGAAGGCGCCCGCAAATACTACAGGCTGCCCATATCGGCCAATCTGGTCTCCTATGGCAGCAACGTGGTGGCAGCGGCCACGGACGACGTCAGGGAAACGGTGACGGAGTACGTGAACAGGTTCGGGTTTTACCATCTGTTCGAGACACCGAGCCTGAACTGGTTCAGCGACAGGCTTGCGGAAGCGGACTGCCGGGTATGCTTTATGGCGGAGTATTTCCTGCCGGACATGCGCCGCCTTCGGGAACAGCCCTGCGGATATGAGCTAAGGCTGCTCGAGCCGCCGGCGTTCGATGCCCTGTACCTGCCCGAATGGGGCAACGCGCTGAGCGGGGCGCGCAGGGAACTGGATGTACTGGGCGCAGGAGCTTATGACAGGGGCAGATTGGTAGGCCTTGCGGCATGCTCGGCGGACTGCGATACCATGTGGCAGATCGGCGTGGACGTGCTGCCGGAATACAGGCGGCAGGGCATAGCTTCCGTGCTGGTCAGCCGTCTGGCAGGGGAGATACTCAGGCGGGGCAGGGTGCCTTTCTACTGCTCGGCCTGGTCTAACCTCCGCTCCGTGAGGACCGCCATAAAAAGCGGTTTTTATCCCGCCTGGGCGGAAATGACGGTAAAGCCCAAGAGCGAGGCGGATAAGTACAATGAATAAGCCGGGCTTTGCGGGAACGATTGACCCGGCGGCAGGGCCTGCGTTATAATACTGCGGTAAAAGAATTCCAGGAGGAACAGCATAAATGAGGATGGGCGTAAAGGGCGAAACGGTGCGCCTGGGCATAATCGGCTTTGGCGGCCGGGGCATGGGGCAGACGGAAACGCTGCTGCAGATGGAGGACGTGCAGGTCGCGGCGGTATGCGACGTGTACGAGGATAGGGTGCTAAAGGCCCAGGAACTGGTCAGAAAATACAGGAACGTCACTCCCGCGGGCTACAGCGACTGGCACGACGCGATAGACGACAAAAACGTGGACGCGGTGTGCGTGTTTTCCAGCTGGGAGACCCACATCCCCATGTGCATTTACGCGATGAAAGCGGGCAAGCGGGTGGCCAGCGAAGTGGGCGGCGCCACCAGCCTGGACGAGTGCTGGGAACTGGTGAAGACCAGCGAAGCCACCGGCGGACAGTGCATGCTGCTGGAAAACTGCTGCTACGGCAAAGAAGAGCTTACGGTGCTGAACATGGTGCGCAAGGGCTTTTTCGGCACGCTCACCCACTGCGAGGGCGGCTATCTGCACGACTTAAGGGACGAAGTGGGCAACGGCGACATCAACCGCCACTACCGCCAAAGGCACTTTCTGCACAGGAACGGCGAACTGTATCCCACCCACGAAATGGGGCCCATCGCCAACTATCTGAATATCAACCGGGGCAACCGCATGACCATGCTGGTGTCCATGGCCAGCAAGGCGGCGGGCCTGCACGAGTGGCTTAAGGAACACCGTCCGGATACCGATCTATGCCGCGCGCAGGTGAACCAGGGGGACGTGGTGAGCACCATAATAAAGTGCGCCAACGGGGAGACCATAAACCTTAAACACGACTGCACGCTGCCCAGGCCTTACTCCCGTGGCGGCCTGGTACAGGGCACGAAAGGCCTGTGGATGGAGGACAACCGCTCCATTTACGTGGAGGGCATGAGCCCGGGCGACAACGGCCACTGGACCCACCGCTGGGAAAAAGACGACAGGTACATGGAAGAGTACGAGCATCCCCTGTGGCAGGAATACGAGAAGTTCGGCTTAAGGGGCGGCCACGGCGGCATGGACTACCTGGTGCTCAAAGCGTTTATAGAAAGCGTACAGGATGACACGGTGCCGCCCATAGACGTGTACGACATGGCCGCCTGGATGTCCATAACCGCGCTGAGCGAGGAGAGCATCGCCATGGGCAGCCTGCCCGTGCCCATTCCGGACTTCACTTCCGGCAGATGGCTGGACCGGAAGAACACGTTCTGCCTGTAAGAAGGCGCAATCCACTGGGTGCCTTAACTGCCGGCTGTTTGCTGTTTGTGTCCATATCATAATAGGAGTATAGAGAGGAGGAGTACCATGAAAAAGCTGTTCGCGATCGTGCTGGTGCTCCTGCTTTTTATGGGTTTTTCAGTTCCGGCTGAAGTAGCGACACATTGGTTCAGTTATACGATCCTTGATGATGGAACCGCCCAGATCACTTTCTATTTTGGCAATGAAAACAACATTGAGATACCATCCCGATTAGACGGGATAAAGGTAACGCAAATAGGAAATGAAGCGTTTTCTTACTGCGGCAGTCTGTCATCGGTCACCATTCCTGACGGTGTCACGCGTATCGGTGACAGGGCATTTTATGCATGTGTCGGATTAACATCAGTGGATCTCCCGGACAGCGTAAAAGATATGGGCATAAACCCGTTTGCCGATTGTGTCAACCTGACAACGATCAGTGTCTCGCCAGACCATCCGTATCTGTCAGTGACGGAGGATGCGCTTGTCAGCAAACCGGATATGAGGCTTATATGTGCAATGCATGAGCCTGGAAAAAGCGAGTATTCAATACCGGATGGGATACGTATCATAGGAAGTGAAGCGTTTTACGGTTTTACCGGCTTGATCTCCGTGACGATCCCGGGCAGTGTTACGGAGATGGGCGCAGGCGCGTTCTGCGCATGCAAAAGCCTGACTGAGATCATTATCCCTGACGGCATAACAAGCATAGAGGATGAAACTTTTTATAAATGCACTGATCTATCGTCTGTGGTTATCCCGGACAGCGTGATAAGCATCGGCAATTCTGTTTTTTATGGCTGTGAATCATTAAGTACTGTCACGCTCCCGGCAAGCGTAACACACATTGGCTGTTATGCATTCTCCTACTGCAAAAGTCTGAAAACGATCGCCATCCCCGACAGCGTTGAATTTCTGGACGGCGCAGCGTTTTCCAATTGCGATGATCTGACTTCAGTTTCGATACCCGGCAGCATAAAGACAGTAGAGAATAGCTTATTCGCAGGATGTGAACGATTAACCAGTGTTATTATACAAAAGGGAGTTGCAGAGATCAGCTACACAGCTTTTCTTGATTGCAAAAATCTGACTGCTGTAACGATCCCTGACAGTGTGAGCTATATTAGTGATGATGCGTTTTGGAATTGCTATAGTCTTACCATCACTGTGGGACGGAACTCATACGCCGAGAAGCGCTGTAAAGAGTGCGATTGGAAATATCAGTATTGTGACTGAGCGGAATCAGGTAAAGGATACATGTTCGACACTTTATACAGGGAATCCCTTTTAAGGGCGGCGCACAGGGTGTGGATACTGTCCGACCTTCAGCAGAGCCTGCCTGAAAACACCCGCCGCTGCTTAAACGCGGGCATAACGGACTTTGAGGAGCTGGGCTGCCCCGCCGAGCAGGTGTGGTACCTGGGCGACGCGGTGGAAGGCGCGGACAAAGACCGCCTGATTGCCATGTGCCGCCTGCAGGAGGACGCTTTTGCGTCCCTGGGCATACCGCTGTTTTACGCCACCGGCAACCACGATTACGACTACTGCCGCCACCATAAAGACGAGCCCGCGTGGATGCCCTTTTACCAAATGGTGAAGGACCATCCCGGCTGGCACACGGCGGCAAGCTGCGAGGACTTCTATTTCCGCGGGCAGATAGGTGAATACCCGGTATATTTCCTGTGCGACCACATCGCGAAGGACAACAGCTGGAGCGTCACCCACTCCCATGTGCGCTGGGGCGAGGAGGAGTACCCATACACCGACTGCGACGCTCAGGCGCTCAGGCGTCAGATGGCGGGGGAGACCGGGCCCATGATCACCTGCGGGCATTACGGGTTCTCGGGCTGCAACCGGGACCACGACCTTATGGACCGCCTGCTGCCCCTGCCCCCTAACGAGCGTATCAACTTTTACGGGCATTCCCACGTAGGCGACTGGCGCTGGGGGAAAAAGGACACCTGGCGGCGCATCTGCTGGGTGGACTGGCACGACGTGCCCCAGATAGACGTATCCAGCTTCGAAAACATAAGGGGCGAGCACTGCAGGAGCGTGCTTCTGCACATATACGCAGACGGGAACATGGGCGTGTTTTTCCGGGATCACGACAGGCACATATTTACCGAAGCGTATTTCCCGGCGCGGGAAAACGGTCCCGCGGGCTGGGACGACATGCGCCTGGAGTACGGCGTTCCAAAGACCTGACAGAAAAGATGAGGATATTAGAAAATGATACGTCTGGAAAAACTCACTTATGACAATTTTGACGACATCTTTGAACTCAAACCCAAACGTGAGCAGTACGGCTTCGTGGCCAGCAACTGTTACAGCGTTGCCGAAGCTTACGTGACCATGATTAACGGCGGGCAAGTGTTTCCCTTCGCTATCTACAACGACAAAAGGCCGGTGGGTTTCATCATGCTCGGATACGGCGAGAACGCCGATCAGGACGGCGTGAGCGTCGAAAAGGACAACTACGAGATCTGGCGTTTCATGATAGACAAGCGCTACCAGAACAGAGGCTACGGGAAACAGGCGCTCAGGCTCGCGCTGGATTTCATCAGGACCTGGCCCTGCGGCGAAGCGGAGTACTGCTGGATATCATATGAACCGGAAAACGTGATCGCGAAAAAGCTGTACGCCTCCTTCGGCTTTGAGGAGACGGGCGAGATGGACGGCGACGAGATCGTGGCTGTGCTCAGGCTCAAGGACTGACGCGCCGTATGAAACGGAGGAAACATACCGATGGCAAAAGTTCGGAACGACAGCATTCTCCGGCTTGAAAAGGTCACTTACGCGAACGCCTGGGAGATAATGAAACTGCAGGTGACCAGGGAGCAGAAGGGCTTCGTGGCCCAAAACAACAGCAGCCTTGTGGAAGCATATATGCTGTCATAAAGATGGCAAAACGAAGGTGATAAATTCGGATCTGCGGAGGTGTTCAGCGAATGAAAAAAGACGTTATCACGTTAGAAAAGATCACTTATAAAAATTATGTGAAAGTACTATTTGGGTTGAATGTAAACAGGAAGCAAAAGGAATTCGTAGCATCCAATATGTGCTCTTTAGCGGAAGCCTATGTCGCTTTGACGAACGGTTATCCTCCTTATCCTTTCGCCGTATGCCGTAACGGCAAACCTGTTGGTTTTTTGATGATCGGCTGCGGGGTCTCTGAAGAAGAAAGAGAAGGAGGAGATCCGGATTTCATTTTTGACAATTGTTGCATCTGGAGACTGATGATCGATATAAG
>JAEEGL013862792.1_pt1 | contig 20779 bp, 12 predicted proteins | sample 9134231 | NCBI WGS metagenome assembly JAEEGL01 (sample SAMN16246548, study PRJNA631951) | gut metagenome | biome: gut microbiome; feature: rumen; material: fiber-attached | host: Bos | place: Iran: Karaj | collected 2018-10
ACGGTCAGTTCCTGGCCAACTTCAAGCGTACGCGTGGCGACGCCATGGGTATGGCCGGCAACCTGAACGACGACTGCGAATACACCTGCCCCGTGAGATGGTACTTCCCCAACGACTACGGTCTGTACAACATGGCCGGCAACGTCAGCGAGTGGTGCATGGATGTCTATCGTAAGACCGTCCAGCCCGTCGGTGCCGACGATATGGATCCTTTCCGTGGCAACATCTACCGCACGCCCGAACTTGACGAGGACAACGAAGTCTACATTGGCGATGACGGCATGATCAAGTACAAGGAAGTCGACTTCCAGGCCAACCGCCGCAACTACCGTCAGGCCAACAACGTCAACTACCTCGATGGCGACCGTGCCTCGAACCTTGACAACTGGAAGGACGAAGTGGACGAGGAAGAGGACGAATATGGTTCCGACGAAGAAGAGGTGGAGGAAGAGGTTGAAGAGGGTGAGGACGGCATGAGCCCCGACGACGAGTCGACCAACCGTATGTACCGCCGCATCACCGACAACCAGAAGGAGAACCCCACGTCGAGCTTGGTGAACAACCGCGTGCGTGTGGTGAAGGGTGGCAGCTGGAAGGATCGCGCCTACTACCTGCAGGCCGGTACCCGCCGCTACTACGACCAGAACCGTTCCACCTCCTGGATTGGCTTCCGTTGCGCCATGGATCGTCTCGGTTCGCGAGTGGAATAGTGAGAATAATCAGGAGATAAGAAGATAAGGAGTTAAGGAGATAAGAAGATAAGGAGTTACGGAGTTGAGGAGATAGGGAGTTAAGACAAATGTGCCAGTCGGCTGTGTTGCCTTAACTCCTTATCTCTTTTCCTTTCTGTCTCCGAATAAGTGCAAGAGGTGAAAAGGATATTCATAATACTGCTTAGCCTGTTCTGCCTGACGACTGTTGCCGAGGCTCAGAAGCTGATAGAGTATACCTCCGGCATGGGTTCGCGCGACCCGGAGAACAGCGACGTATGGATTCTCTACCGTCATGTGCGCGCCATCCACGAGGGTATGATCCTGGAGGCCGACTCGGCCCATTACAACACGAAGGAGAACAGCTTTATGGCATTCCGCAACGTGGCTATACAGCTCAGCGACACCACGTTCATCTATGGTGACAAGCTGCACTACGATGGCAACACGCGGGTGGTGGACATCTGGGACGACACGGTGGTGCTCCTCGACGGCGGCACGCAGCTGCTGGCCAACCATCTGACCTATGAGCGCAACCGCTCGACGGCCTACTACACCGAATGGGGCTACGGCTCGAGCGAGGACCGCAACCTCTTCAGCCGGCAGGGACAGTACAATTCCGACCTCAAACAGTTTTATATCTATAACGATGTGGAGCTGACCGACAGCACCATGCGGCTGGTGACAGATACGCTGCTGTTCAACACCGAGACGTCGGTGGCCCATTTCGAGAGTCCCACCTATATCTACAACGACTCGTCGACCATCTACAGCGAGATGGGCGACTACAATACGGAGACGCGGTTTGCCATCTCGTACCGTGCGTCGCATGTCGACAACCAGGGACGCACCATTGACAGCGACACGCTGTTCTATGACGAGGTGAGTGAGTATGGCCGAGCCCGCGGGCATGTGGTCATCGTCGACTCGACCAACGAGTTGACCTGCACGGGCCGTTACGGAGAGACGTCGCAGGCCGGTGGCTTCTCGTTCGTCACCGACAGCGCCCATGTGCTGTTCGTCGACGACGGTGACTCGCTCTTCCTGCATGCCGACACGGTATATGTCACCACCGACAGTGCCGACCGTCTGGAGACGGTGAGGGCCAACTACCATGTCAAGGTATACCGTCGCGACGCGCAGGCCATGTGCGACTCGGCATTCTACCGTGCGCCCGACTCCACGCTGCTGCTCTACAAGAGCCCCGTGCTGTGGTACGAGCACTATCAGTGTGTGGCCGACACCATTGAGTTGCAGCACGACAGCAATGGCGTACGGCAGGCGTGGCTGCGTTCCGACTGCTTCGCCCTGCAGCAGGTGGACCGTGACAAATTCAACCAGCTCAAGGGCCATCAAGGTGTGGTGTACTTCCACGAGGGAGAACCCCACCATGCCGATGTGCTGGGCAACGCCCAGATGGTGTTCTACATCACCGAGGAAGACACCGCCGGCCGCACCGTGCTGGTGGGCGTCAATGCCGGTGTGGGGACAGATATGCGCATCTACTTCGACACCACCCGTGCGCCGGTGCGGGTTGTCACCTACGACAAGCCCGACATGCAGACCTATCCTGTGGGGCAGTTGCCTGCCGAGTTGAGGCGTCTGCCCGACTTCCGATGGCTGCCCGAACGGAGGCCGCGCAAGCCGGAAGATGTCTTTTTGTGGTGACAAAATGTCAGTCAGACTGCCATTGGCAGTCTTTTTGCTATATATATGTGATGTAGTAAAAACAACTTAGACATGAGCAAGAAAGAACATAAGAACCCCGAGACGGAAGAGACCGTCAATCAACAGCCTGAGCCTGACGAGGCCGTCGCTCAGACGGCCGACATGGAGCAGGAAGAGACCACTTCCGAGCCTTCGGAAACTGACAAGATGCAGGAGCTGGGCGAGAAGCTGGCAGCGCTGAACGACAAGTATCTCCGCCTCTACTCGGAATATGAGAATTACCGCAAGCGCACCAACCAGGAGAAGGCCGACCTGCTGCTCAACGGCAGCCGTGAGATGATGAAGGCCATCCTGCCCGTGGTGGATGACTTTGAGCGTGCCCTAGCCGCCACAGGCGACGACGAAGGCGTGCAGCTCATCTACAACAAGCTGATGAAGATTCTCGGACAGAAAGGCCTTAAGGCGATGGAGTCGAAAGGAGAGAAGTTTGACGAGTCGATGCACGAAGCCATCACCCAGATACCGGCTGCCGACCCCGAGCAGAAGGGCTTGGTGGTCGATGTGGTGGAGAAGGGCTACTACCTCAACGACAAGGTGCTGCGTTACGCCAAGGTCGTTGTGGCGTGTTGACAGATAAGAGTTAAAAGTTAAGAGTTAAAAGTTAAGAGTTTAGAGTTAGGAGTTAAGCGTTATGGCAAAAAGAGACTACTATGAAGTGCTTGGAGTGGACAAGAATGCCACTCCCGACGAATTGAAGAAGGCTTATCGCAAGCTGGCCTTGCAGTATCACCCCGACCGTAATCCGGGCGACAAGGAGGCTGAGGAGAAGTTCAAGGAGGCCGCCGAGGCCTATGATGTGCTCAGCAATCCCGAGAAGAAAGCCCGTTATGACCAGTTCGGCCATGCCGGCGTCGACGGTGCCTATGGCCAGGGCGGTATGAATATGGACGATATCTTCTCGCAGTTCGGAAGCATCTTCGGCGACCTGTTCGGCGGGGGCTTCCGCACGGGCTTCACCGGCTTCGGTGGCGGCGGCGCGGCACGCCGTGTGCTGCGCGGTACCAACCTGCGCATCAAGGTCAAGCTCACCCTCGAGGAGATAGACCGTGGATGCGAGAAGAAGATCAAGGTCAGCAAATATGTGCCCTGCAAGACCTGTAATGGCAGCGGTGCCCGCGACGGCAAGATGGAGACCTGCTCCCACTGCCACGGTACGGGCGTGGTCACAGAGACCAAGCGCACCATCCTCGGCATGATGCAGACCCAGAGCGCCTGTCCGCAATGCGGAGGCGAGGGCCGCATCATCAAGGACAAGTGTCACGACTGCCACGGCGACGGCATCGTCAAGAGCGACGAGATCATCACCATCACCATCCCCGCCGGCGTACAGGACGGCATGCAGCTGGCCATGCAGGGACAGGGTAACGCGGCTCCCCACAACGGCATCGCCGGCGACCTCATCGTCCTCATCGAGGAGCAGGAGCATGACACCTTCGAGCGTCAGGATGCCAACCTCTACTACAACGCCTTTATCACCTTCAGCGAAGCAGCCCTGGGTGCTTCGGTCGAGATACCGACCCTCAGCGGCAAGGTGAAGATAAAGATAGACCCGGGCACGCCGTCGGGCCGCGTGGTGCGTCTGCGTGGCAAGGGCCTCCCTGTCGTCAACGGCTACGGCCGAGGCGACCTCCTCGTGTGCCTCAACGTGTGGGTGCCCAAGAATCTCAGCAAAGAAGAGAAGAAGACCCTCGAGGAGTTGCAGAAGCATGATAACTTCAAGCCCAACCCCACCAAGCAAGAGCGTGGCTTTTTCGACAAGATGAAAGAGATGTTTAATTGAAGGAGAGAGGAGTAAAGGAGATAAGGAGTAAAGGAGATGAGGAGTAAAGGAGATAAGGAGTAAAGGAGATAAGGAGTAGAGGAGAAAAGGAGTAAAGGAGAAAAGGAGTAGAGGAGATAAGGAGTAAAGGAGATAAGGAGTAAAGGAGATAAGGAGATAAGGAGTGGAGGAGTAAAGGAGAAAAGGAGATGACCGAAGCGTTCCTGCACTATGTTTGGCAGCATCAGATGTTTGCTCCCCGGGAGCATACGGAGCATGACTGCGGGCTGACCACCACCGATGGCCAGCCTGTCGTCGTCTTGCACGCCGGAGAGCCAAACCACGATGCGGGGCCCGACTTCTTCAATGCGCGACTGCGCATAAATGGCCTTGAGTGGGCAGGTAACGTGGAGATACATATCCATTCCAGCGACTGGAATGTCCACCGCCACCAGCGCGACGCTGCCTACAACAACGTCATCTTGCATGTCGTCTACGAACATGACGCCGACATAGTCCTGCAAAACGGCAAGACCCCTCCCACGCTCGAACTGAAACCCTACCTGCATCCCTCGTTGGTGGCCAACTATGAAGCTTTGATGGTCCCTTCTGCCGCCAACGCCATCCCCTGTAGCGGCAGGGTGGGGGAGGTGCCCTCCTTCATGCTTACCTCATATCTTGAACGGCTCACGGTCGAGCGCATCGAAGCCAAGGCCGCCACGGTGCGGCGCTTGCTCGAGGAGAGCCAGGGTGGCTGGGAGCAGACCTGCTACTGGCTGCTGGCACGCTACTTCGGCGGCAAGGTCAATGCGTTGCCGTTTGAGTTGCTTGCCAAGTCGACCGACCCGCGTCTTCTGGCCCGTTGGGCGGACAACAGGCAACGCCTCGAGGCCCTCTTGATGGGGCAGGCGGGACTGCTGGAGGGCTATTTCGAGGATGACTATCCCCGAGCCCTGCAGGCCGACTACGAGGCCTTGCGTGCCGGCGCCGGCCTGTCGCCCATCGGCGACTACCTGTGGAAGTTCTATTGTCTCCGTCCCTCCAGTTTCCCCACCATCCGTATCAGCCAGTTTGCCGACCTGATGGCGCAGACCAGAAACATCTTCGCCACCCTCCTCCCCATGACCGACGTGAAGGAGCTCGAGCGCCTCTTCTCCCGTCGTGCCGCCCCCTACTGGGACAACCACTACCAATTCGACCAAGCCACAGCCAAGGCCTCGGCCAAGCATATCGGCCGCATGCAGGCCGACCTGCTGATCATCAACGCCTGGGTGCCGCTGCTCTTCATCTACGGTGTCGACCATGGACAGCAGCACTACAAAGACCAAGCCTTGCACCTGCTCACACAGCTCGCCGCCGAGAACAACGCCGTCGTCCGCCGATGGCAGGAGGCGGGTGTCAGCCCGTCCAATGCGGCCGAGAGCCAGGCCTTGCTGCAACTCACCAACAACTATTGTTCCCAACGCCGGTGCCTCGAATGTCGCATCGGCTACCAACTGCTGAAACACACATGAAAGCGTCAGAAATAAAAGAAACCATCCATGCGACGTCTGCGCGTGTGCCCGCACCTGATGCCGAGGTGGAGCACCTGCTCACCGACAGCCGCAGCCTTGCCGATGTCCGCGGCACCCTGTTCTTCGCCATACCCACTCAGCGCAACAGTGGATGCCGATATGTGGACGACCTCTATCGTGCCGGCGTGCGCCAGTTTGTGGTCCCCGACGGCAGTAATTTTGACTATCCCGATGCCAATGTCTGGAAGGTGGCTGACGTGGTCGCCGCCCTGCAGCTGCTGGCCGCCAACCACCGTAGCCGCTTCCACATCCCTGTGGTGGGAATCACGGGCAGCAACGGCAAGACTGTCGTCAAGGACTGGCTCGTCCAGCTCCTCTCGCCCGACCGACGCGTCGTGGCCAACCCCAAGAGTTATAATTCCCAGATCGGCGTGCCCCTCTCGGTATGGCAGATGAACGCCGACCACGAGCTGGCCATCTTCGAGGCCGGTATCTCGCAGCCGGGTGAGATGGAAGCCCTGCGGCGCGTCATCCAGCCCACCATAGGCATCCTTACCAATATCGGTTCGGCCCACGACGAGAACTTCGTCAGCCGAGAGCAGAAACGGCAGGAGAAGATGAAGCTCTTTGCTTCGTGCGAGGTGATAATAACGCCCACCGACAGCCCGCTCCAGCTTCTGGCGGTCGAGGCTGACGACCAGACGTCAAAACTCTCCCTCCGCTATCCGGGAGGCGACTTCTCTGTCACCATCCCTTTTACCGACCGGGCCTCGCAGGAGAACGCCATGTGCTGCATCGCCTTGATGCTGCATCTAGGCTATGCCCCTGCCGTGATTGCCGACCGCTGTGCCAAGCTGACCCCTGTAGAGATGCGCATGGAGCTGGGCGAGGCCGCAGGCAACAGCCTCCTCATCAACGACAGCTACTCGCTTGACCTCAACTCGCTTACCATCGCCCTTGACTACCTTGCCCACCAGCACCATTTCCGTCGCACCCTTATTATGAGCGACATACCGCAGGCGGGTGTCGACGACCGCACACTCTATTCCCAGGTGGCGCGGCTGCTGCACCAGCGTGGCGTCAGCCGCTTCATCGGCATTGGCACCTCTGTTGCCCGGTGTGCCGACCTCTTCGCCGACTTCGAGAGTGCGTTCTATCCCACCACCGACGACTTCCTGGCCCGTCACGACCGCGCTTCGTTCCACAACGAGACTATCCTCCTCAAGGGTGCCCGCAGCTTTGGCTTCGAACGCATCGCCAAAGTGTTGCAGCGCAAGAGTCATGAGACCGTCATGGAGGTCAACCTCGATGCATTGGTGCATAACCTCAATTATTTCCGCTCCCAGCTGCAGCCGTCCACCCGCCTGATGGCTATGGTCAAGGCCTCCAGCTATGGCGCCGGCACTGTCGAGGTGGCCAGCACCCTCCAGTTCAACCATGTCGACTACCTCACGGTGGCCTACATCGACGAAGGTGTCGAGCTGCGCCGCAACGGCATCACCCTGCCCATCATGGTGATGAATCCTGAGCCGGCAGGTTTTGACGACATAGTCCGCTACCGTCTCGAGCCCGACATCTATTCCTTCCGCATCCTCGACCTCTTCGCTGCCCACCTCCGTGCCGCCGACCAGAAGGACTATCCTATCCATATCGAGTTCGACACCGGCATGCACCGGCTGGGCTTCACCGGTGCCGACGTGGAGTCGCTGCTCCGCCGTCTGACCGAGCTGGAGGGTGTGCTGAAGGTGCAGAGCGTCTTCTCCCATCTGGCCTGCAGTGAAGACCCCGCCATGGACGACTTCACCCGCCGCCAGATTGACCGTCTGCGCCAGTGGAGCGCCTCGCTGCCGGGCATCAAGCACATACTCAACTCCAGCGGCATCAGCCGTTTTCCCGAAGCCCAGATGGACATGGTGCGTCTCGGTATCGGCCTCTACGGTGTGGCTCCCGAGCCAGAGGTGCAGCGCCAGCTGCGACAGGTGTCGCGTCTTGTCACCCGCATCTCGCAAATCAAAGCCATCCCAGCCGGCGACACCGTAGGTTACAACTGCCGCTGGCAGGCTGCGCGTCCTTCGCGCATCGCCATCCTCACCATCGGCTACGCCGACGGGCTGCATCGCGGACTCGGCAACGGCAACGGACGGGTACACATCAACGGCCATGAGGCCCCCATCATTGGCTCCATCTGCATGGACATGTGTTTCGTCGACGTTACCGACGTGCCCTGCGCCGAGGGCGACCGCGCCGTCATCTTCGGCGACCCGGGCCTGCCGGGAGCCCCCGGCGACCTCCTGCAGCGCAACGCCGCCGCTGCCGGCACCATCCCGTATGAACTGCTCACCGCCGTGGCACCCCGTGTGAAAAGGGTGTATTACCATGAAGAATAGCGGGCTGGAATATCATACTTCGAAATATGAAACAAAACAGGCCTTGTGTGCGTTAATATAAATTGCATTTGTGCAAGTGATACTGAACTGAACAGAATAAGAACATGAAAATGGACCTCGAAGAACTCGGCGAGATGATAGCCAAAGGCATCAATGTCAAGGCCAATATCATCCCCATGATAGATACCGACAGCGAGGAAATATTGCTCAATACCGATGGCATCGAGAACGAGATGCCTGTGCTGCCTCTGATGGACCAGGTGCTGTTGCCGGGTGTCATCATTCCCATTGCGGCCCAGCGCGAGAAGTCGCGCCGGCTGCTGAGTGACGTGAAGACTCCAAACCAGCATATCCTTGTGTTCCCCCAGCGCGACGCCAGCGACGACCCCGACGAGCACTGTCTCTACCCTGTGGGCGTGGTGGCCAAGGTGCTCAAGACGTTCGACCTCCACGACGAATTCACCGTGGCCATCCTCCAGGGAGTGGTCCGCTGCCATTCGCTGATGGTGCACCGCTATACCCCCTACATGATGGGTACCGTCACGTTGGCTCCCGAGTCGGTTTCCGGCATGGAGACGCCTGCTTTCCGCCGCCGGATGAAGTTGCTGCGCAAGCAATATAAGGAAATCATGCGTTCGCGTCTGCAGGACGAGGAGTTGGGCACCATGCTCGGTGGCATCGGCAGCGACAAGATATTTATCAACTTCGCCTCGACCCATATCGATGTGGAGAGCGACCAGAAATACGAGCTGCTGGCATGTGACAGTTATCTGGCCCGTGTCGACAAGCTGCTCGAGCAGCTGGGTACCCTGAAAGGGCTTGACGAGCTGCGTCGTGAGATAGACAATAAGACCCAGGAGGTCATCGGCAAGCAGCAACGCGAATACTATCTGCGCCACCAGATGGATGTCATACAGGAGGAGCTGGGTGAGAACGGGTCCAACCCGCTCACCGACGGCGATGTGGCTGAATTGCGGGCCCGTGCCGCCAAAAAGAATCTGCCCCAGAGCGTGGCCGAGGTGTTTGAGAAAGAGCTGGGCAAGCTCTCACGCATCCATCCCATGTCGCCCGACTATTCGGTGCAGCAGGCATATCTGGACACTATGCTCGACATACCGTGGAGCGAGTCGGCGCAGGAACACTATGACATTGCCAATGCCCGCGCTGTGCTGGAACGAGACCATTACGGTATCAAGAAGGTCAAGGAGCGTGTCATTGAATACCTTGCCGTCCTCAAACGGCAGCAGAGCCGCGCTTTGCAGTCCAAGGCGCAGGTGCTGTGTCTCGTGGGCCCTCCGGGTACCGGCAAGACCAGCATCTGCCGTTCGGTGGCCGAGGCTCTCGGCCGTCCCTACCGTCGGGTGGCCTTGGGTGGTCTGCACGATGAAGCTGAAATCCGCGGCCACCGCCGCACCTACGTCGGTGCCATGTGCGGCCGCATCATGCAGGAGATTATCAAGGCGGGGGTGAATAATCCTGTCTTCGTCCTCGATGAAATCGACAAGGTGCAGACCAATTCCTTCCACGGCGACCCCTCGTCGGCATTGCTCGAGGTGCTTGACCCCGAGCAGAACAGTCATTTCCATGACAATTTCGTCGGGGTCGACTACGACCTCTCGCATGTGCTATTCATCGCCACGGCCAACAGCGTGGCCGACATACAGCCCGCCTTGCTCGACCGTATGGAGGTCATCGATTTCAGCGGCTATGTGCTCGAGGAGAAGGTGGAGATAGCCACGCGTCACCTCCTGCCGCGCATCATGCACGACAACGTCATCGACCGGCGCACGCTGAAGATACCGACCGAGGTCATTCAGTTGGTCATCAACCGCTACACTCGCGAGGGTGGTGTCCGCCAGTTGGAGAAACAGCTCTCCAAGTTGGTGCGCCACCGTGTGGTGATGCTCGAAAGCGGTGTCAAGGGTGGTGTCAAGGTAACCCCCGAAGAGGTGAAGGAGGTGCTTGGACTGCCCATCCACGAAAGCGAGCAGGCCGGCAAAGAGGCCCGCGAAGGCGTTGTCACGGGTCTCGCTTGGACGCCTGTAGGAGGCGAGATACTCTTCATCGAGGCCTCGCTCTCGCATGGCAAGGGAACGTTGACCATGACCGGCAATCTGGGTGACGTGATGAAGGAGTCGGCCACCCTGGCTTTTGAATATCTCAAGAGCAACGCCGCTTCTGTCGGAGTGACCCAGAAGGACATTGAGTCGAGTAACATCCATATACATGTGCCCGAAGGAGCCACGCCCAAGGACGGTCCCTCGGCGGGCATCACCATGTTTGTGGCCATGGTGTCGGTGTTCTCCCATCGCAAGGTGCGTCCCGAGGTGGCCATGACAGGTGAAATCACCTTGCGTGGCGCCGTGACCCCTGTGGGTGGCATCAAGGAGAAGATACTGGCCGCCAAGCGTGCTGGCATCACCGACCTCATTCTCTGCAATGACAATCGTCGCGACGTCGAGGAAATCGAGTCGACCTACCTTGACGGGCTCACGTTCCATTACATCACCCACATGAGCGAGGCGCTGCCGCTGGCACTTGTGGCGAATAAGAACAAAGCAAAACGTGGAAATGGGAAAAAACAGTAGACTGACGGGCGTGCTACGAAAAGGCCGCCGTCTGGTGGCCCTCTTCGTTGGCCTGTTGCCATTCGTTGCGACGGCACAAGGGGTGGTCTTCTCCTCGCACGAGCAGCCCTTGGCTGTTTTTGCGGGTCAGCCGCAAGGTCTTTCGGTGGTCGACAGCGACCTCTACATCTATTCCGCAGGTGTCTTGCTGAAGACTGACCGCCAGAACAACGACGTGGTGGGTTTTATGCCCGACACTGATTTCGTCAAGCTTGACGAAGAGGTCAACTATGTCGTCCGCCAGCCTGCCACAGGTGACATCTACTTCACCCGTCGTGACCGCAAAGGGCACTCATGCCTCTATTTCAGCCACCGCGACGGCAAACGTGTCAAGACCAAGCGTATCAAGTGGGACGACATCGAGGTAGAACATCCCACCTTCTCGGCCGACGGTCGCGTGATGGTCTTCTCGTCGGGTGAAAAGCGCCGCAGCTATGGCGGCTATGACCTGTGGTATTCCCGTTTCGGCGACGAAGGATGGAGCAAACCCGTCAATATGGGCAACCGGGTCAACAGTCCGGGCGACGACGTGACGCCTTGTATTGTCGGCGACTACCTCTACTTCTCCTCCAACGGACGTGACGAGAACCGCAAGCACCTCAATATCTATGCCACGCGACTCATCGCCTTGCAGGTGACAGGTGACACCGTCGGCATGCTGCAGATTGGTCGCAGCCGCGTCCAGCAATTGCCTCAGGGCATCAACAGTGCCGTCAGCGACTGCTTCGACTTCGTGGTCGACCCGATGAGCGGCACCTGCTACTGGGTCAATGCAGCCTCGGGTCTCCGAAGCTATAATGGAACACTGGCCGCCACGACGCTGTGGGGGCATGTCTACAATACACGCAACAAAGCCATCGCCGGAGTCCGGGTGACGGCCCTTGTCGACGACCAGGCGGTGGCCATGGCTTCCAGCGGCGCCGACGGATTCTACCGTATCACCTTGCCTGTAGGCGGCGCCTACCGTATCGAATATCAGATGCCGAAACGATTCTCTCACTACTATCAGTTGAAGACATCCGCCGACCTTGCCGGCAACCTCATCGGGGAGGAGCAGCATGATGTGGTGCTCGACAGTCTGCCTGTGGGACAGCCTTTCCAGTATACCGACCTCTTTGGTCCCGACGCCGTCGTGGAACTCAGCGCCCATGGTGTCGAGACGCTTCGTCCCCTTGTTGACTTCCTCAACGACAATCCCTCGTTGCAGACCGAGCTGACCCTCAGTTGCGACTTGACCGACAATGCTGAGTTCAACGCCCTGCTCACCGAGCAGCGTCTCCTGCGTCTGCGCGACCATCTGCAGGCCCTTCTGCCTGCCGACGTCGTGCTTCGTATGCACAATGGATGCGAAGGGCGCGACGGCTGCACCACAGCTTCCGGTGACACGCGCCTCACTGTGATATTGAAATAAAGACTACGGGTTATAATTTACGGGGCTGATGCAGATGATTGTGCTGCGTCAGCCCCGTAAACTATAAACCGTAACCTCTATAAAAAATTGTCGGGGTGAAAAGACTCGAACTTTCGACCCCTTGCACCCCATGCAAGTGCGCTAGCCAACTGCGCCACACCCCGAACAATTTATCTGGCCTTCCGGCCTTCAAATCGGTGATTCCTTCTTTCGAAATCGGGTGCAAAGGTACTACTTATTTCCGATATGGCCAAATTTTTTTTCAAAAAAATACATTCCTTGTGCATGCCCATTTGATAAACAGACGATTGTGATAAAAGAACTATCTCTGCCGATTCTGGATTCTGTTGCTTGGAGGGCGTCATGTGACATTTTATTTTCTCTTTTTGCAAATGTTTTGTATCTTTGCAATGACAATTGATCGGGTAAAGTGTTTTAATTGATTGTATCACTGAAAAATAGTTTCGAAATGGCAAAGGCGAAGACTTACTACTACTGTCGCGAGTGTGGCTACCAGAGTGCCTCGTGGCTGGGGCGTTGTCCGGAGTGTGGCAAGTTCGGCACCTTCGATGAGGAGGTGGTGAAGGTGGAGAGTGGAAAGCAGAAGATGGCGAGTGGAAAAATCCAGTCCACGGCCAAACGTCTGCAGGAGGTGACATACAGTCAGACGCCACGCCTTTCCACCCACTGCAGTGAGTTCGACCGTGTGCTGGGCGGCGGTATTGTGCCCGGCAGCCTCCTTCTGCTCGGAGGCGAGCCCGGCATAGGCAAGAGTACACTCTTGTTGCAGACCGCCCTGGCCATGTCGTCGGTGAGCGGCTCCTTCCGCCTGCTCTATGTAAGCGGCGAGGAGAGCGAGGAGCAAATCAAGATGCGTGCCGACCGGTTGTTGGGTGAAAAAGAAAAAGCGAAAGGTGAAAATGCGGACCTTTATGTTGTGTCAGAGACAGTGACGCAGCGCATTTTCGAGCATATCGAAGCAGTGCAGCCGCAGCTGCTGATTGTGGACTCCATCCAGACCATCACCACCGACGACCTTGACTCGCCGGCGGGCAGTGTGAGTCAGATTCGTCAGTGTACCACCGAGTTGCAGCATTATGCCAAGACCACCGGTGTACCGGTGCTTCTCATCGGCCACATTACCAAGGACGGCACGCTCGCGGGTCCCAAGGTTATGGAGCACATCGTCGACGCAGTGCTGCAGTTCGAAGGCGACCGCAACTATGGCTACCGCATCCTACGTTCGCTTAAGAACCGCTTCGGCTCCACTGCCGAAATAGGTATTTTTGAAATGTTTGCGGGTGGACTGCGGGAGGTGCAGAATCCCAGTGAGTTCCTGCTTGGCCAGCGCGACGAGACCCTCTCGGGTGCCGCCGTCAGCGCCGTACTTGAAGGGGCGCGGCCTCTTTTCGTCGAAGTGCAGAGTCTCGTGAGCAGTGCCGTCTACGGTACCCCCCAGCGCAATGCCGGAGGCTTCGACCTGCGCAGGATGAACATGCTGCTGGCCGTTCTCGAGAAGCGGTGCGGCTTCAAGCTGGGCGCCAAGGATGTATTCCTCAATCTGGCCGGCGGCTTGCGGGTGAACGACCCTGCCTTGGACCTTGCCGTGGCCTGCGCTATCCTCAGTAGCAACGTCGACATGGCCATCTCGCCGCGCGACTGTTTCGCCGCCGAGTTGGGACTCAACGGCGAGGTGCGCCCGGTGAGCCGGGTGGAGCAGCGCATTGCCGAGGCCGACCGACTGGGCTTTGAACGCATCTTCGTGTCGAAATACAGCATCCGCGAGATTAGTTCGCGTAGTCATCACATCCAGATAGTCCCCGTCGGGGTCATCGAGGAGGCCTTCCGCGCCCTCTTCGCCTGACATCGTTGTACATTAGCCGCTGTCCGCTGGCTATTTGTATGGTTGCTCTTCGGCATTTCTTCGGCGAAGCGATGCCGTGGAGGACGTGTGAAAAGGGAGGAGGCGAATGGGGAAAGAGTGTCCGTTTTTGGGGCGTGTGTTGATAAAAAGTTTTCACGTGTGCGAATTATTTTGTATATTTGCATTTTCACGGCATTGTGCCTTGTAGGGGCAAGGTGTTGTGTTTGAATGTATAATATAAATATGAGAGAAAAGAATATCAACCCGTGTAAAGTGAATGTGGCCTCGGAGACAGGCCGCCTGCGAGCGGTGCTGCTGCACCGACCGGGCGTGGAGATTGAGCGCATGACGCCCCTGAACGCGGCTCATGCGCTATACAGCGACATATTGAACAAACCTATTGTGGACACCGAGTACCATTATTTCAGCGGTGTGCTGGAGAAGTGGACGCAGGTGTACTATGTGGAGGATATACTGGAGGAACTGCTTAAAGACAACGACATCAGGCGCCACCTGGTGGAGGAGAGCTGCGATATGGACGACTGCGACGACGACCTGAGCGAGCAGCTGATGGTCCTGCCGGCCGACGAGCTGGCACGAGTGCTTGTCGAAGGCTACGAAGATCCAGAATGGGACGGCAAGGACGACGATCGCTACCTGCTGAAGCCGCTGTATAACCTCTTTTTTACCCGCGACGCATCGAGCACTGTGTACGACCGCGTGCTGGTGAACTCGATGAGTTTCGAGGTGAGGGAGCGCGAGACGCTGATATACGAGGCCATCTTCCGTCACTTCTTCAAGGTGGACACGCTGAATGCGATGGCGTGGGACCGCGACGCCCGTACCGAGGGCGGCGACGTGCAGATTGCCGGACCAGACCTGCTCTGCATCGGACAGGGTATCCGTACCAACACCAAGGGAATCAAGTATCTGGCGCAGACCTTCGCCAAGGAACGCGAGAAGTTCAACATCCTGGTTCAGGAGCTGCCCAAGAGCCCTGAGTCGTTCATCCACCTCGACATGGTGTTCACCTTCCTTGGCAAGCACCAGTGCATGGCTTTTGAGCCGATGCTGAAGAAGACCGGCCTCTTCGCAGGCAAGGACACCACCCTCATTAGCATCGAGGGCGGCAAGGTGACCTACACCAAGGTGCCCAACATCGTCAAAGGTCTGGAACAGCTGGGGTGGGAGATAGCGCCTGTCATCGGCGGCGGGAGCGACCCGTGGGTGCAGCTGCGTGAGCAGTGGCACAGCGGGGCCAACTTCTTCTCGCTGGGCGACGGCAAGGTGATGGGTTACCGCCGTAACACGCACACCATCGACGCGCTGGACAAGGCTGGTTTTGCCGTGCTGAAGGCCGAGGACATTGTGGAAGGGCGTGTGAATATGGCCGACTACGACAAGTTTGTGGCAGCCTTCCCGGGTTCGGAGCTTCCGAGGGCCGGCGGCGGCGCGAGGTGTATGACGATGCCGATACTGAGGGACTAAGCCTCACCCCCAACTCCCTCTTGCAAGAGAGGGGGCAAGAAAAGAAGAAACTAATAACAACAACAATACAATGAGTGAATTAGAAGCGAATACGGTGTCCACTTCCATAGCCTCCAAGGAGAGAGGTAAGGGGATGAGACCGTATCATCTGGCAAACAATGTGATCGGGTGGGTAATCTGCTTGATTGCATGCGCTGTGTACATCATGACGGCGGAAGCGACGGCGTCGTGGTGGGATTGCGGCGAGTATATCTCGACCGCCTTTAAACTGCAAGTGGGTCATCCCCCGGGAGCCCCGACGTTCCAGCTCATCGGACGTCTGTTCTCGATGTTCTCCTCGCCCGAGGAGGCTGCCCATGCGGTGAATGTGATGTCGGCCGTGTGCAGCGGTTTCACCATCCTCTTCCTCTTCTGGGGCATCACGCTGTTGGGCAAGCACCTGCTTCCCGACCCGAAGAATCCTTCGCTGAAGGACTGGCGCACCTGGGGCGTCTTCGCCGCCGGTGTGGTGGGCGCTTTGGCCTACACTTTCAGCGACACTTTCTGGTTCTCGGCTGTCGAGGGTGAGGTTTACGCGATGTCGTCGTTCTTCACGTCGCTGGTGTTCTGGGTTATCCTGAAGTGGGAGGAGCAGAGCGACGACCCGCGCTCGCTGCGGTGGCTGATACTCATCAGCCTGCTGGTGGGTGTGGCCATCGGCGTGCACCTGCTGAACCTGCTGACGGTGCCGGCAATCTTCTATGTGGTGTATTTCAAGAAATGGCCTAAGACCACCTGGAAGGGATTCCTGCTGACGGGAGTGCTGAGCGTGGTGACGCTGGGTGTCATCCTGTGGGGCATCATCCCGGGTATTGTGAATGTGGACTCGGCGGTCGACGTGTTCTTTGTCAACACGCTGGGCCTGCCGTTCAACAGTGGCACCATCTTCTTCTTCACGTTGCTGGCCGCCGCCGTAGTGTGGGGTCTGTGGTACACGCATAAGAAGCAGAAGCCCGTCCTCAACGCCGGAATTCTGGCTTTCGCCATGCTGGTGATTGGATACTCGACCTTCTTCGTGCTGGTGATCCGTGCGAACACCAACACGCCGCTCAACGAGAATGCGCCGAAGGATGCAGTGGCCATGCGTGCCTACCTGGGTCGTGAGCAGTATGGAGACACGCCGCTCTTCAGCGGCCAGTTCTACACTGCCGGCCGTCCCATCAACGTGAAGCAGGGCTACACCAAATATGTGCGTGGCAAGAGCGAGGAGGGCAAGGACCGCTACATTGTGGCCGCCCACGCCCAGAAATATGTCTACCGCGAGCAGCACACGGGTGTGTTCCCCCGTATGTGGAGCGATGACAAGGACCGTCAGCATCCGAAGTTCTACGAGCTGTGGGCCGGCAAGGTCTATGGTGACCAAAAGCCCAGTGCTGCGCAGAACCTGAAGTTCTTCAACCGCTACCAGCTGGGCTGGATGTACTGGCGCTACTTCATGTGGAACTTCGCCGGTCGTCAGAACGATGAGCAGGGTCACTATTTCAACGACGACGGCTCACGCGACTACCTGCGAGGCAACTGGATCAGCGGTATCAAGTTCATTGACGAGGCCCGTCTGGGACCGCAGGACAATCTGCCCGACCACATGGAGCAGAACAAGGCGCGCAACCGCTACTATATGTTGCCGTTGCTGTTGGGTATCATCGGTCTGATATACCATATCCGCCGTCACCCGAAGGACGCCTTCATTGTGTTCATCATGTTCTTCATGACGGGTCTGGCCATCGCCATCTACCTGAATATGCCGCCGCGTCAGCCGCGTGAGCGAGACTATGCCTTCGTTGGCTCGTTCAGCTTCTTTGCCATCTGGATAGGCTTGGCAGTGATGGGTCTGACGGAGTGGATAGGCAAGCTCTTCAAGAAGAACAGCGAGCGTGCCTCGAAGGTGGCGTTGCCGGTGGTCTTCGTGGCCTGCATGGCCGCAGCTCCCTGCCTGATGGCTTCGGAGAACTGGGACGACCATGACCGGTCGGAGAAATATGCCGCCCGCGACTTCGCACAGAACTACCTCAAGAGCGTCAACCAGCAGGGTATCCTGATTACCTTCGGCGACAACGACACCTTCCCGCTTTGGTATGCCCAGGAGGTGGAGGGAACCCGCACCGACGTGCGCATCCTCAACTACACACTCTCGGGCATGTACTGGTATGTGGAGCAGCTGTACAACAAGCTGTATGATAGTGAGGCGCTGCCCTTCACACTGCCCAAGGAGTTTTATGGTCTGGGCAAGGATGCCACTTACATCGTCGACCGTAGCAACGAGTATCTGGAAGTGACCGATGTGCTGGGGTTGTTGCGCGACTATCCCGAGCGCTTCACCATGGGCACCGGTGACGACAAGGTGATGTACATCCCCACCAAACGCTTCAAGATTACCCTTGACATCCCTGCGTTGGTCGAGAAGGGTGTCATCCCTGCCGAGCTTGCCGACAAGGTCAACCCCGAGATACGTTGGGAAATGAACAAGCAGGTGCTCTATCGTCACGAGCTCATGCTCCTCGATATCATCGGAACCAACAAGTTCATGCGTGACATCAACATAATGAACCCCAACACACAGCGTATTCCCGATGTGTTTCCGCCGGTGCGAACCTACACCGTGCAGGATGGCATGAACTACAAGTTCCTCCCGTACCCGCGCCAGCAGCGTTTCAGCGACCGCACGGCCGACTACTTCATCAACGGAGTCGACGGCGAGCCTTTGAAGTGGGGTAACCTTTGTGCCGACATCTATGTCGACCCCATCAGCATGAACATGGGTATCGTGCAGCGTCAGACAATGACCTTGCTGGCCGCCGACGAGGTGGAGAAGGGCCATGTCGACAAGGCACGTGCCATTCTCGATGCCGCTTGGGAGGCGTTCCCTGCCAAGAACTTCCCCGTCGACATCTATGCGGTCTACATCTACACCGGCAATAACAACTATGTCGACGGAGTGGGTCTCTTCCGCGATGTCTATGGCGAGGAACGTGCCGTCCAGCTGTGGAAGGACGCCTTCGAACACTACCGTCAGGAGGTGGCCTACCTGCAGCGCTTCTCTGGCGACAAGATGCAGGGCGTGCGTAACACGTTGCATGCCGACCTGCAGATTGTCGGGGTGCTCTCAGACATTGCACGCCTTACCCTGAACAACACCGAGCTGGCTCAGCAGGCCGAGAACCTGCTGAACCAGTTTGGGCCCTACTATGCCAACAAATGACAAGGTAATGAGGAAGTCCAAGCAACCGAAGCCTAAGAAGTACACCTTGACGCTCTCCGAACCCGAGGTGCGTCGTCTGACGGCCTACGCCGAGGACTGCGGAGTGGAACGCCCCGCGGCGCTCCACCGCATCGTCAGTCAGGTGCTGCGTCAGTATTCCATGACGCCGTCGGCCAAACACGACAAGCGTCAACTCGGCCTCTTCGACTCGGTGCAGATCGATATCTTCAATAATACCGCTAAAGTGAATAATAATGAATAAGGATATGAAGAATGTGATTCGTATCATGCTGGTCGCCGTGCTCATGGCACTGCCCGTTGTGGCCCATGCCGAAGAGGAGGGCGAGTCTTTCGACCCCGGCTCGATGATTATCGGCCATGTGACCGACGCCCACTCGTGGCACATGTTCGACTATGTCAAGGACGGCGAGGAGCACGCTGTGGCTATCCCGCTGCCGGTCATCCTCATCAACGACGGTCATCTGGATGTCTTCAGCTCGGCCAAGTTCCATCATGGCCATGCCGATTACAAGGGCTATCGCCTCGTAGGTGGCGGTGCCACCAAGGAAGAGATTGTCTGTGTTGACGCCGAGGGTAATCTCACGGGCGCCAAGCCCGTCGACCTCAGCATCACCAAGACTTCGGCTGCCATCATGATTGCCACTGTGCTGCTGTTAATCATCGTCTTCATTGCCCGTGCCGGCTACAAGAAGCGTCCCAACCAAGCCCCCAAGGGACTGCAGAGTCTTGTCGAGATGCTCGTCGTTTTCGTCCGTGACAGCATTGTGCGACCCATGATAGGGGAGAAGCATTACCAGCGCTATCTGCCCTACCTGCTCACGCTCTTCTTTTTCATCTTCTTCTGCAATATTCTGGGCCTCATTCCCTTCTTCCCGGCAGGAGCCAATGTGACGGGCAACATTGCCGTCACAGCCACTCTTGCGGTCATTACCTTCCTCATCACCAATATCAGCGGCAACAAGCACTACTGGGTCGACATATTCAACACCCCCGGTGTGCCGGCGTGGCTCAAGGTGTTCCCCTTGATGCCGCTGGTCGAGTTGGTGGGTGTTTTCACCAAGCCCATCGTGCTGATGATCCGACTCTTTGCCAATATGACCGCCGGCCATATCGTCATCCTCGGCTTTATGGTCATCATCTTCATCATGAGCAATCTCTTCGGTACCGCCGTGGGCGGCGGCGTCAGCGTGGTGAGTATCTTCTTCAGTGTCTTCATCTCGCTGCTCGAATGCTTGGTGGCCTACATCCAGGCCTTCGTCTTCACCATGCTTTCGGCTCTCTACATCGGGATGGCTGTCAGTGAGCCGCACCACGCTGAATAGTTGAAAATTGAAAGTTGAAAATTGAAAATTAATAAGTATGAAAAGTATTAAAGATGTAAATTTCGCAGGCCGCAAGGTGCTGCTCCGCGTGGACTTCAACGTCCCGATGAACGACCAGAAGCAGATTACCGACGACACCCGCATGCGCGAGTCGATGCCCACCATCGAGAAACTGCTCCGTGACGGTGCTGCCATTATCATTATGGCCCACTTCGGCCGTCCCAAGAAAGGCGGCTTCGAACCTGAGCTGACCCTCGAGCCCGTGGCCAAACACCTCGAGACCATGATTGACCGCCCCGTCCGCTTCACCCAGGAGCTCCTTGGCAGCGGCAAGCCTGAGCAGATGGCCAAAGAGCTGAAGGGTGGTGAGGTGATGCTCCTCGAGAACATCCGCTTCTACCCCGAAGAGACCAAAGGTGGTGAGGACCTCGCCCGTCAGCTGGCTGCCCTCGGCGACTGCTACATCAACGACGCCTTCGGTGCCGCCCACCGCGAGCATTCGTCGACCGCCGTCATCGCCAAGTTCTTCCCCAACGACAAGTACTTCGGCTTCCTCATGGAGAACGAGGTGCGCAACCTGGAGAAACTGATGCACAACGCGCCGCATCCCTTCACCGCCATCATCGGTGGATCGAAGGTGAGCAGCAAGATCGGCATCCTGGAGAACCTCATCGACAAGGTCGACAACATGATCATCATCGGCGGTATGC
>JAEEGL010293109.1_pt1 | contig 20778 bp, 18 predicted proteins | sample 9134231 | NCBI WGS metagenome assembly JAEEGL01 (sample SAMN16246548, study PRJNA631951) | gut metagenome | biome: gut microbiome; feature: rumen; material: fiber-attached | host: Bos | place: Iran: Karaj | collected 2018-10
CGCCATCGTGGACGAGGTGGACTCCGTCCTCATCGACGACGCCCGTACCCCTCTCATCATTTCGGGTCCGGTCGCGCAGGCGGAGGATGACGCCCAGTACATGGAGTTCAAGCCCTATGTCGAGCGTCTTTACACCAGCCAGCGCACGTTGGTGAACCAGTGCCTTAACGAAGCGAAGAAACTTATCGCCGCCGGCGACGAGGCCGAGGGCGGAAAGCTCCTCCTGCGCGCCCACAAGGGCCTTCCGAAGTATCAGCCCCTCATCAAGTATCTCAGCGAGCCCGGCATCAAGACCCTCCTCCAGAAGGTCGAGAACTATTATATGCAGGACAATGAGAAGGAGATGCCCGTCGTCACCGATGACCTCTTCTTCGTCATCAACGAGAAGCAGAATTCCGTCATCAAGACCGACAAGGGCGACGCCATGCTGGCGAAGTCCGTCGGCAATGAAGATTTCTTCGTCCTTCCCGATGTCGGTGCCCGTACCGCCGAGATCATGGCCGAGAACATCTCCGCAGCCGAAAAGCAGGAGAAGAAGGATGCCCTGATGGAGGAGTTCTCCCTCAAGAGCGAGCGCGTCCACGTCGTGGAGCAGCTCCTTAAGGCCTATGCGATGTTCACCAAGGACATCGACTACATCATCTCCGAGGACAACAAGGTGAAGATCGTGGACGAGAGTACGGGTCGTATCATGGAGGGACGCCGCTGGAGCGACGGCCTGCACCAGGCGGTCGAGGCCAAGGAGAACGTCAAGGTAGAGGCGGCCACGCAGACCTTCGCCACCATCACCCTGCAGAACTATTTCAGGAGGTACCACAAGCTCGCCTGTATGACCGGTACCGCCTAAACCGAGGCGGGCTATTTCTTGAGCATCTACAAGCTCGACGTCGTGGTCATCCCCACCAACCGTCCCGTTATCCGTGACGACCAGGAGGACCTCATCTACAAGACGAAGAAGGCCAAGTATGCCGCCGTGATCAACCGCGTCGTGGAGCTATCGAAGGCAGGCCGTCCGGTCCTCGTCGGTACCACCGACGTGGAGACCTCCGAGCTGCTCAGCCGCATGCTGCGGCTCCGCGGCATCAAGCACAACGTGCTGAATGCCAAGGAGCATGCGCGCGAGGCTGAGATCGTGGCCCAGGCAGGCCAGAGCTCTGCCGTCACCATTGCCACGAACATGGCCGGCCGTGGAACCGACATCAAGCTCGCTCCCGAGGTGAAGAAGGCCGGCGGTCTCGCCATCATCGGCACCGAGCGCCATGACTCCCGCCGTGTCGACCGCCAGCTGCGCGGACGTTCCGGACGTCAGGGCGACCCCGGCAGCTCCACCTTCTACATCTCCCTGGAGGACAAACTGATGCGTCTCTTCGGATCGGAGAAGATAGCCGGCGTCGTGGACCGTCTTGGCATGCAGGAGGACGAAGCCCTCGAGGCCCCGATGCTCTCCAATGCCATCGAAAAGGCACAGAAGAAGGTCGAGGAGAACAACTTCGGCATCCGCAAGCGCCTGCTCGAGTACGATGACGTCATGAACTATCAGCGCGAGGCCATCTATTCCCGCCGCCGCAACGCCATCTCCGGAGAGCGTATCGAGATCGACGTCATGAACATGATGACCGACACTGCCGCCATCATCGCCGAGTCCTCCGAGGGCATGTCGTATGAGGATTTCGAGCAGGCCGTGATGGCCAAGCTCTCCATAGACCTCGGCTTTGACGCCGAATTCTACGAGAAGGCCAAGACCCAGGAGATTGCCGACAAGCTCTGCGGACACATGTCCGAGGTGTACAACCGCCGCATGGACACGCTCGTGGCCAAGGTCGCCCCCATCATCAAGCAGGTCTATGAGAAGCAGGGCTCCATGTATCAGAACATCGCCCTCCCGATCAGTGACGGCCGCAAGATGCTTAACCTCTCCGTGGACCTCAAGAAAGCCTACGAGACCGAGTCGCGCGAAGTAGCCAAGCGCCTCAGCCAGACCATCATACTCTATCAGATCGACGAGCACTGGAAGGAGCATCTCCGCGAGATGGACGACTTGAAGCAGAGTGTCCAGAATGCCTCCTATGAGCAGAAGGATCCCCTCGTGGTGTACAAGCTCGAGGCTTACAATCTCTTCGCATCGATGCTCGAGGAGCTGAACCAGGACGTGCTGTCGTTCCTGCTGCGCGCTTTCATCCCGCTCCGCGACGACGTGTCTGCACCCCGTCAGGCCCAGGCGCCCCGCCGCACCGACATGAGCCAGATGCGCACCCAGCACGACAATCTTTCCACCAACGGAGAGCAGAAATCCAATACCCCGGTGAAGGTCGACAAGCGCGTCGGCCGCAACGATCCCTGCCCCTGCGGCAGCGGTCTCAAGTACAAGAACTGCCACGGCAAAGGCATCGTATAACGGATAATCAAGTAAAACAGATATGGCTAAAACAATGGAACCTACAGTCAATGTAAATGAAGTCAGCAGGATCTCCACCGGCACCAAGGTGAAAGGTGAGATCTCATCCTCCAACGACATCCGCATCGACGGCACCTTCGAGGGAAAGATCTATTCCAAGGGAAGGGTGGTGGTCGGTGAGAAGGCCTTCATCAAGGGCGACATCATCTGCTCCAACGTCGATTTCTGGGGCACCATGGAGGGCAACTTCTACGTCAAGGACACCCTTTCGCTCAAGAGCTCGTCCAAGGTGAAGGGCGATCTGCATATCAAGCGTCTGCAGGTCGAACTCGACGCCAAGTTCGACGGCACCTGCCAGATGATCAGCGAGGCTGATTTCGACCGCCTGGTCGGCGGTGCCGCGCCGGCGAAGCCCGCCGCTGCGCCTGCCGCCTCTCCCGCCCAGCCGGCTACCCAGAACAACAAGTAACCATCCTAAATCATCGATATCATGACAATCCTTATCATCCTTGCCATCGTCGCCCTCGTGGTGCTTTGGGTCATCGGTGTCCAGCGCAAGCTTGTCGAGAAGGACGAGCTCTGCAAGAACGCCCTCAGTCAGATCGGTGTCCAGCAGGCCAGCCGCTGGGATGCCCTCACCGCCCTCGTCGAACTCGTGAAGTCCTACAACGAGCACGAGTACAACACCCTTCGTGATGTCATCGCCATGCGCAAGACCATCACCGGAGAGAGTTCCGTCGCCGATGCCCAGGCCCAGGAGCAGGCCCTCACCGGTCTCGTCCGCAATATCAACCTCGTGGCCGAGCAGTATCCCGAGCTCAAGGCCAACGAGAACTACGCCAAGGCCATGGACAGCGTCAACCTTTACGAGAACCAGGTCCGCCTCAGCCGCATGACCTTCAACGACACCGTCACGAAGTACAACAAGGAGATCCGCCAGTTCCCGACTTCCATCGTCGCCGGCATCCTCGGTTTCAACACCCGCGAATACCTCAACGAAGCCGTCGGCAAGACGGACATGCCTTCGATGAAGATCTGATGAGACGGCTTGTCAGCTCCCTCATAGCAGCATTGGCGTTCGCCAATGCTGTTTTCGCTGTGGACTGGGACATCCATGACATCAACGTCAATGTCCGGCTCTACCGCGACGGAAGCGCCATGGTCAGCGAGGTGTGGAACCTTACGGCCGGGGAAGGCACGGAGGTTTATGTCCCGCGCACCAACCTTGGTGACATAGAGATCACGGATTTCTCCGTCACTGACGAGACCGGGTTGATGTACACCTTCGAGAACCGCTGGGACACTGACCGCAGCCTCGCCCGCAAGGCCGGGCGCTGCGGCTTCAACCGCATTTCCGGAGGTGTCGAACTCTGCTGGGGCCTTGGCAGTTACGGCACTCACGAGTACAACATCCGCTACAGGATGTCCAATGCCGTCAAGTCCCTGAACGACTACGACATGATCCACATGCAGCTGGTGAACGACGAGCTTGCCGCTCCCCCTCAGCATGTGAAGGTGACCATCGAGGTGCAGGATACTCCGATAGATACCTCCTGGGTGCGCATCTGGGGCTATGGTTTCCACGGCGTTTCCTCCCTGGAGGACGGCAAGGCGGTTTACGAATCGACGGAGCCTTTCCGCTATGAGAGCTCCCTTATCGCCCTGCTGCGCTTCGACAAGGGTGTCTTCGAGTCGGGGAGTGTCCAGGACAGGGATTTCCAGGAGGTGCTGGACCGCGCGATGGAGGGCTCCGATTACAGGGAAGACCGCGAGAAGACATGGATGGAGAAGCTGTTCGACCTCTTCATGTCTTTCATTACCGTGATCATCGGATTCTGCTTCATCCTACTGCCTTTTGTCCGGATGCTCAACGGGGACAAGCTCTCCCGCCGGCAGAAGCGCAAGATACTCGGCGGTCCGGCCGACAAGGTGGCGTGGTACCGCGACCTTCCGTTCAAGGGAGATATCTACAAGACCGACTACATCCTCGACCTGCTTGAGACGAAGCGGCTCAGCAACGGCCTGGTGTCCGCGATGATCCTCCGCATGATCGAAAAGGGTTACCTCCTTGTCGGCAAGGACGAGAAGGGCAAGGTCGAGATCAGCTTCAACGATGCCCTCGACACCAAGCTCCTGGATACCAATGAGCTGGGTCTTTATGACATGATGAAGCAGGCCAGCGGTCAGGACCTCGTCCTCCAGGACAAGGAGTTCTCGCGCTGGTCCCAGCGCAGCCGCAGCCAGGACACCATCCGCCTGTGGGCCAACGGTGTCAGCCTCGACGAGAGGCGTGCCCTCCGGGCTGACAATGTCGTCACCGGGAAGAAGTTCTCCGAACAGGGCAAGGTGGAGGCGCAGCGCGTGATGGGCTTCAAGAACTTCCTCAACGACTTTACCCTCAGTTCGGAGCGTGAGTCGGTGGAGGTCGGCCTGTGGAAGGACTATCTCGTCTATGCCGCTCTCTACGGCATCGCCGACAAGGTGGCCAAGGAACTCAAGGACATCGATCCCAAGGTCTTCGAGCAGGTCATGGCCTATGACTATACCATGTTCAACGATGTCGTTCGCATGACCAACAACCTTTCCAGGTCGCTTACCAACGCCCGCTATGCGCCTCAGGCGTATTCCGGCGGCACCGGAGGCTACAGGGGATTCGGAGGCGGCACCTCCTTCGGCGGTGGCGGCGGATTCTCCGGCGGCGGCCATGGAGGCGGCGTACGATAGCCTATGAAAAGACTTTTCCTTTTTCTGACAGTCCTTCTGCTCGCTGCCTCATGCGGCGTGCAGAGGACTGTAGTCATATTGGGTGATTCATACTCCACCTTCGAAGGATATGTTCCGGAGGGTTTTGCCGTCTGGTATGACTCCAACGTCAAGGAGCAGAACGACGTGTGTGAAGCAGAGCAGACCTGGTGGTACAAACTCATCCGTGAGAAGAGGCTCAAGCTCCTGGGCAACAACAGCTACAGCGGATCTACCGTTTGCAATACCGGTTATGACGGGGAGGATTATTCCGACCGTTCTTTTATAACCCGTATGCCACAGACTCTCGGTTATTCCTCTGCACGTCCCGATGTCATCCTGATCTTCGGGGGCACCAACGATTCCTGGGCCAATGCTCCGCTTGGCAGCCTCAAGTTCTCTGACTGGACGGAAGACGACTTGAAGCAGGCCCTTCCGGCATACTGCTACATGCTGGACTATTACAGGACGAATGCTCCGGGTTCCCGCGTCATCAACATCGTCAACGACGGGCTCAAGCCCGAGATCACCGACGGCATCGTCGCTGCCGCGAAGCATTACGGCATGGAGTACATCCTTCTCGAGGGCATCGACAAGGGTTGGGGCCATCCCACCGTCAAGGGCATGCAGCAGATCTGCGACGCCCTCGCCGGGATTCTTTAATTATTCAGGCCATGGGCATCGGGCGTTATCTGACACTTCTGGTTTTGGCCGCGATATTTCCGGCCGGAGTCGCTTCAGCTCAGGCTGCGAGGTCTTCCGTCATGCCGGCAGAGATGCTGGAACCGTTTGTCTTCTCACCCCAGTGGACGGCCCAGGCTCAGTTTGCCGGCTACTACGTGGCCAGCAGGATGGGTTTTTACGAAGAGGAAGGCCTGGATGTGGAAATAGTCCATCCTTACACTTCGCAGAGTGCCCGGGACCGTTTCAGGCAAGGCCGGAGCGATGCGGCTACGCTGACGCTCGCCGAGGCGATGGAGGTCGTCGATGCCGGCCTTCCTGTGGTCAACATCCTTCAGACTTCGATGAACAGCGCCATGCTCATCGTGTCCCGCTACGGGGAGGATCCGCAGGACCTGAAGCATCCCAAGGTCATAATGTGGCGTGGCGGTTTCTCGCAGATCGCGCTTTGTATGGCTGCCAGGGAACATCTTGATTACCAATGGGTAGAAGCTGCTTCTGTGCCCAATCTCTTCGTGGCCGGGGCGGTCGATGCCTCCCTGGCGATGAGCTACAACGAGTATTATCAGCTTCTGCAGACCGGCCTGCTGACCCCCGGTAAAGGCATTTATCGCTTCTCGGAACATGGATACAACATCCAGGAGGACGGTGTGTACATGACTGCGGAGGCGTACCGGAATGACAGGGACAAGGCGGAGCGCTTCGCCCGTGCCAGCCGCAGGGGCTGGGAATGGGCGGCGGAGCATCCTGACGAGACCCTTGACATAGTGATGGATTATGTCCGCAGGTTGCGCATCCCTACGAACCGCGTGCTGCAGAAGCTCATGCTGGAGGAAATCCTGCGCCTTCAGCTGGATCCCGACTCCGGTGAGCGGGAGTTCCGGCTTCGTCCCGATATGGTGCGGCAGGCATCCGGGTTGATGTTCGAGAACGGCATTATCAGCCGGGAGATCGACTATAAGGAGCTCGTGCCATGAAAGCATCAAAATCGCTGTTGGACAGGGTAAGGAGCTCGTTCTCCACCAGGATGAGTCTTTGGGTGTCGCTTTTCGCCGCCCTCATTTTCCTGTTTGCACTGCTCTTCATATCCATCCTCGCCAGGCATTCGGTGCGCGAAGAGGCCATAGCCGGAGCCACTCGCGTGCTTGAGAATACCGAACTCCGCCTGAACCGTATCTTTGACGGCGTTGAAGATGTCGCGGACAATATCGAGTGGCTGGTCTACAGGCATCTCGACTCTCCGGATACATTGCTTGAGTATACCCGCGTCGCCCTGCAGGGCAATCAGGACCTTGTAGGATGTTCCATTTCGTTCGAACCTTATTTCTTTGAGGGCGAGAAGTATTTCTCTGCGTATTCAAGCAATACCGACGGGGTGGTGAATACCTCGCAGGAAGGCGGCGATGACTATCAGTACTTCTATCTGGACTGGTACCTGATGCCTAAGCTGATGAACCAGCCATGCTGGACTGAGCCTTACAGCGACTGGGAGTATGGCGATGACCAGTCATTGCATACTGACATGATGGTGTCTTACTGCAAGCCGCTTACCTCGTCGGACGGCTCCTTCATCGGCTCCATCTCCCTGGACCTGTCCCTGAGATGGCTCTCCAGCACCATATCCACGCTGAAGCCATATTCGGGCTCGTATTGCACTCTCATAAGCCGCGGAGGGACATACATGGTACATCCCGATCCGGACAAACTGTTCTACAAGACCATCTTCACCAATTCCCTGCTTGATCCGGACCAGGTAATGATCGATCTCGGTCATTCGATGCAGGAATGGAATGACGGTTTCCTGGAGATGATGGTGGACGGTGTTGACTGTTATGTCTTCTACAAGTCTCTGAAGCAAACCGGCTGGAGCCTTGCGATAGTCTGTCCCGAAAAATCCATCTTCCGCAATTTCGACCGACTCCGCCGCATAGTCCTGTTGCTTCTCGTTTTCGGAATGCTGCTCATGTTCTTCACCTGCATCAAGGTCATAGGCCGCATGGTCAGACCCTTGAGCGACCTCACTACAGAGGCCGGACTCATAGCTTCAGGTGATTTCGGGCACAGGCTGCCCCCTTTGGACCGGACAGACGAAATCGGCACGCTGTCGCGCTCGTTCGACGACATGCAGTCTTCCCTGGTGTCTTACATAGAGGAACTCAAGGTCAATACTGCAAAGAGGGAGCGCATTGAAGGAGAGCTCCGCATCGCCCACGACATCCAGATGGCGATGGTGCCGAACGAGTTCCCTCCCTTCCCTGAAAGGAAGGACCTGGACATATATGCTTCCATGACCCCTGCTAAGGAAGTCGGAGGAGATCTGTACGATTATTTCCTCATGGGTGAAAGCTTGTATTTCTGCATCGGCGACGTCAGCGGCAAGGGTGTGCCAGCCAGCATCGTCATGGCGATGGTCAGGAATCTCTTCCGGGTGTATGCCAGGGAGCAGATGTCTCCTGCCGACATCGCCATGCACATCAACGACCTGCTTTCGGAGGAGAACGAGCAGATGATGTTCGTGACGGCCTTCATCGGCATGATCGACTTGTCGAGCGGACGCCTGGATTACTGCAATTGCGGACACAACCGTCCGGTAATCGTCCGCGCCAGTGCTCCTCCCGAGTATTTCAACAGCGATCCCAATACCGTCCTGGGTATATGCCCCGGTTGGGAGTTCAGGGGGCAGTCCATCGAAGACGTGCGCGGACGTATGCTCTTCCTCTATACCGACGGCCTGAACGAAGCCGAGAACGGCTCTTTCGAGCAGTTCGGAGAAGAACGCCTGCTTGCGGAGGTGACCCGCAATCGCGGAGCGGGTGCGGAAGAGATGGTCAGGAGTATGAAACGGGCCGTCTCCAAGCATGTCGGCGGCGCCGAGGCGAGCGATGACCTCACGATACTCTGCATCGAGCTGCGCGGCTGACCTTCATCTCACCTATACGCAGAAGAGGCTGACCCGATGGGCCAGCCTCTTCTGCATCCATTGCTCTGCAGGAGCCTGGTTAGATGGCAAGTGCGAGCATCAATGCGCCGACGAGTCCGAGAATGGCGTAGAACTCAGGAAGGGCGGCGTAGATGAGGGTGTTGGTCTGCACGTCGTGGCCCTGGCTTATGCCGACGATACCGTTGGCGCATACCTGACCCTGGCGGATGGCGGAGAAGAGGCATACGAGGCCGACACCAAGGCCGACTCCGAAGAGGATGGGGCCGTTGGCTGCAAAGTCGAACTTGTAAATCAGCAACCACATGAAGAATCCGACGAAGCCGTAGATACCCTGGGTGGCGGGGAGTGCGGACAGGATAAGATAACTGCTGGATTTTTCCGGAGCTTTCTTGAGGGCGCCTTCAGCAGCGTTGCCTGCGATGGTGGTTCCGAAAGCACTGCCGATTCCGGACAGGCTGAGCATCAGGCCGAGTCCGAGATAACCGAGAATTTCATTCATAGCTAAATATCATTTTATTGTTGTTGTATTCTGTAAAGGTCTGTAAGTTCGTCCCTTGCCGTCATATGCGGAATTCTTGAAAAACTCCAGGAAGTTGAGACGCAGGGGATGGACGAAAGCGCCGAGACAGCACATGGCAAGGTTCAGCGCATGTCCGACGATGAGGATGACGATGAACGGGATCCAGCCGAAGCCGAACGAACCGTCGCCGAGGGTCATGGAGGCGATATCGTTGAATGCCTTGCCGAGCATGCCGCCGGCAAGGCCGAGGGCATAGAGGCGGAGGTAGCTGAGAACGTCTCCTAGAAGTCCCGTAATGGTGTTGTAAGTCTCCCAAAGGCCTGATCCTATGTTCTTCAGCGGACTGCGGTGGATGTCACTGAACAGGAAGATGCCCAGCGCGGAGAGCACTCCAAGAGCGATGACTATCCACTTGGTTACGTTCGGAGGCAGAAGCTTGAACAGGGACAGGGCGCCTATGGCCACTCCTCCCACTATCAGCAGGGTCCAACCCCATACGCCCAGGGAACCGAGGAAACCCTTGTTGCGTGTGGCGTATACGGTCTTCACTATCATTGCAAGGCACAGGTGTATGATACCTATGACAAGCGACAGCACCATCTGCGCCTCGAATCCCGCTATCGTCCCGGTGATCATTATGCTCTTCAGCCAGGAAGGAATCCAAGGCAGAGTGGAGATGTCCACGCCGAAGAAGGTGTGCATCACGATACCGACTACAAAGGTACCGGCACCGAGTATGGTCACAAGCGGAGCAAGGTTCTTGAGACTGTCGACCTTGCGGAGCAGGAAACCTCCGATGAACAGCAGCAGTCCGTATCCGGCGTCTCCCATGCACATCGCGAAGAACAGCAGGAAGAATATGGACAGGTACGGAGTCGGGTCGAATTCGTTGTAATCGGGACGGCCGTACATGTCGGTGAGGGTCTCGAACTGCCTGACGAACCAGTTGTTCCTCAGCTTGATGGGAGGGTTGTCTTCCGTCACTGCCGCGGCCTTGATCCACAGCGCCTCGGACTCGTCCAGGGCTTCGGAGAGCCTGGCGTCGGAATCGGTAGGCGCGAAGGCTTCGTATACGGTGATATGGCCGTCGACGGCGGGCGCTCCGGCAAGTGAAGCAAGGTATACGTTCAGTTCGTTGGAGAGCTCCTTGCCTCGCTTCTCGAGCTCGGGAATCTCCGACTTCCTGTCTTCCAGGTGCTTGCGGTAGCGCTCAATTTCCTTGTCCTTGACCTCGATGAGCGCCTTGAGCTCGCGGGCGGTGGACATCGGAGACTTCAATTCCTTTACCGGGAAGCCCGTTACGTCGCCCGGAATCACGAAATACACCTTCTTACCTTCGTCGGTGACGATCTGGAGCGGATACTCTTCCGCCCAGGACGGGTCGAAAGACTTGTTCGGGACGGAGTAGAAATGTATCGGTACGCCGGCCTCGTTGAGCGCCTCTGTCTTGTCGCGGTCGAAATCGCCCCACGGTTCTATGATACCTATCGCTTCCTCAATGCTGTCGCGTAGGGTGAGGAGTTCAGTCAGGTGCGTGTCGACCCCGCTTTCCAGCGTGGAGATTTCATGCCTTATCTGGCTTATGCGGTCCATCAACTCTGTGGAACGCTCGTCCACCGGAACGGAAGACCGCTTGATGTCCACGACGCCGAGTTCCCGGAGCTTCTCCAGGAACTTCTCCTCCTCTCCCTTGAACAGGATGAAGGAGTACTTGGTCATTCTCTCTATCATAGCGATTCCTCCTCTTCTTCCATTGCGTGACGTTCCTTCACGATCTTGGAGGATGCCTTGGAGAGGTTCTCCTCGTCCTCCATGTACCGCTTGATTTTCCTGATGGCCTCCTGGTATCCCGGGATCTGCACCTTTTCGTAGAGGTTGACCTTCTGGGTGGTCTTCTTCCTCTGGTAGTCCAGGATACGGCTTTTCTCCTGATAGATTTCCGACTCGATGCCAAGGCGCGTCAGTTCCTTGAGGATGCCTACCCCGTCAGCGTACCAGGACGGCTTCGCGAAGGCGTTGAACTCCTTGATCTCGTACTGTATGTCATTGAGTTCCGGCACCTTGACACCGGCGACCTTGGCAGTCACCAGCTCCACGTCCTTGATGCTGATCAGGCCGGGCTCGAACTCGTTCCAAAGGGAAGCGAGATAGTCGTATCTCTTCATGGAGGCCTCCAGGTCCGCAACAAGCTTGTCGGAATAATCCTTGGCCTTGCGCACTTCGATCCTCAGGGCCGACTCCTTGTTCTGCAGGGTGGGGAGCGCCTTCTGCCGGACCTTCAGCTGCTTGCCGAGGTTATTCAGCGATGTCTTATTGTATTGGAACTTGATAGCCATAGTTATTCAGCTGGCCAGTATTTGTCGATGAAAACTTGCTTGATGCCGGTCTCGGCCTTCGTGAAGTACTTGGAGAAAAGCTCCCAGGCGGTGTCGAGCATCTCGTCGATCTTGATGTTGACGTCTATGCTCAGGAGCCTGACGGCATACTCCTTGGCGTAGTCCAGGCAGCGGAGGTCGTAGTCGGAGAGGTCGAAACCGTTCTCCATCTTAGTCTTGGCGTTCTGGGCGTCGGCGTACAGGCGCACTCCGGCGTTCATGACCTGGCTGTGATCCTCGCGGGTCTTCTTGCCCTGGACGAGCTGTTTCAGACGCGAGAGCGAACGGAACGGGTCGACGATGACCTTGCCGGTATCGGTATCGGCGCGGAGGAACAGCTGTCCCTCGGTGATGTATCCTGTATTGTCGGGGATGGCGTGCGTGATGTCACCGTCGTTGAGGGTGGTGACAGCGATGATGGTGATGGAGCCGCCCTCCGGGAACTGCACCGCCTTCTCGTAGATCTTTGCCAGGTCGGAATAAAGCGAACCCGGCATCGAGTCCTTTGACGGGATCTGGTCCATTCGGTTGGAGACGATGGACAGCGCATCGGCGTAGAGAGTCATGTCGGTTAGCAGAACCAGTACCTTCTCGTTCCTGTCCGCGGCGAAGTACTCAGCGGCGGTGAGGGCCATGTCGGGGATGAGGAGACGCTCCACCGGGGGCTCCTCGGTCGTATTGACGAAGGAGACGATCTTCTCCAGGGCGCCGGCGTCTTCGAAGGCGTGGCGGAAGAAGAGATAATCGTCATTGGTGAGGCCCATTCCTCCCAGGATGATCTTGTCGACGTCGGCGCGGAGGGCGACGTCGGCCATGACCTGGTTGTAAGGCTGGTCAGGATCGGCGAAGAAAGGAATCTTCTGCCCGGAAACCAGCGTGTTGTTCAGGTCGATGCCGGCGATGCCGGTGGGAATCAGCTGCGAAGGCTGCCTGCGCTTGTAGGGGTTGACGGACGGGCCGCCGATCTGGCGTACTTCGCCGTCCACCTCGGGGCCTCCGTCGATTGGTTGTCCATAGGCGTTGAAGAAGCGCCCTGACAGCTGTTCGCTGACACGGAGGACGGGAGGATTGCCCATGAAGGCCACTTCGGCATTGGTCGGGATGCCCTCGGTGCCGGCGAAGACCTGCAGGGTGACGACGTCGCCCTTGGTCTTCACCACCTGGGCCAGCCTGCCGTCTACGGTGGCAAGCTCGTCGTTGGTAACGCCCTTGGCCCTGAGGGAGACCGTGGCCTTGGTGATGGCTTCCAACTGAGTGTAGACTTTCTGGTATGCTTTAGTTGCCATTGCTCGCGAGGTGTTTGTTGATTTCAGACTGGTAGTTCATGAACGCTTCGCCCTTGAAGGTGTTGTAATTCATCTGGCGCAGGAGGTTGATGAGTTCCTTGAACCATTCGCGGCACTCCTCGTAGTCGTCGAAGATGTAGTCACGGTCGCAGATGTCCTTGATGAGGTCGGCCATGTACTTCTGGCGCTCCATGGGGCAGAGGCAGTCGATGGGGTCGAAACCGTCCTGCTGGAGCAGGGCGAAGTCGATGAGCTCGGACTTCCAGAAAGCGATGTGGTAGCTCATCGGGACACCGTCGTCTCCGAGGATGTTGATCTGGTCGTTGGCTTCCTTTCCCCTGCGAACCAGGACCTTGAGGCTGTTGACTTTGTCAACCCATCCCTTCTCGACGGTGCTGTCGAGGAAATCGCGGATCTCGGGATACTCCAGATACTTGGAATAGGAGTCGATGGGGTTGACGGCGGGGTAACGCTTCTGGTCGGCGCGGTTCTGCTCGAGTGCGTAGAAGCACCGTGCCGCCTTCTTGGTGGACTCCGTCACCGGCTCCTTGAGGTTTCCGCCGGCAGGGGAGACCGTACCTATGAATGTGACGGCTCCGGTCTTTCCGTTGTTGAGGACCACCACGCCTGCACGGGCGTAGAAGTTGGAAATGATGGCCGAGAGGTCCACCGGGAAGGCGTCCGCTCCCGGGAGCTCCTCCATGCGGTTGGACATCTCCCTCAGGGCCTGGGCCCAGCGGGAGGTGGAGTCCGCGAGCAGCAGGCAGCGGAGGCCCATCGCACGATAATATTCGCAGATGGTCATTGCGGTATACACCGAAGCCTCACGGGCGGCGACGGGCATGTTGGAGGTGTTGCAGATGATGGTTGTGCGCTCCATCAGGTAGCGCCCGGTGTGAGGGTCGATGAGTTCCGGGAACTCCGTGAATATCTCCACGACCTCGTTTGCACGCTCGCCGCAGGCGGCCATGACGATGATGTCGGCCTCTCCCTGCTTGGCTATGGCGTGCTGGAGCACGGTCTTGCCGCAGCCGAAAGGCCCGGGGATGAATCCGGTGCCGCCTTCGGCGATGGGGTTGAAGGTGTCTATCACGCGCACGCCCGTCTCCATGATCTTGAACGGACGGGGTTTCTCCCGGTATCCCTTGATGGCGACCTTGACGGGCCATTTCTGGGTCATCGCGACATCGACGTCCTCGCCTTCCTCGGAAGTAAGGACCGCAATGACGGTGTCGACCGTGTACTGCCCGGCCTCAACGACCTTCTTCACGGTGTATTCTCCCTTGAAGGAGAAGGGAACCATGATCTTGTGGGGCAGCCATCCTTCCTTGACTTCTCCCAGCCAGTCGGCAGCGACGACCTTGTCGCCGGCCGCGGCCAGAGGGACGAAGTCCCAAAGTTTTTCATGGTCGAGCGGGTCGGTGTACTCTCCTCTCTGAAGGAAAGTTTCCTTCATTGTCGTCAGGTCGTTCTGGAGGCCGTCGTAGACGCTGGAGAGCAGGCCGGGGCCGAGAGTGGCCTCGAGCATCCTGCCCATAAACTCGACGGAGTCGCCGTTCTTGAGGCCGCGTGTGCTCTCGAAGACCTGAACGGAAGCCCTGTCCCTGTTGACCTTGATGACCTCGGCCATCAGCCGGGTGCCGCCCAGGTTGATGAAGCAGAGTTCGTTCTCAGCCACGGGGCCGTCCACCTGTACGGTCACGAGGTTCGATACGATACCCGTTACTTTTCCGGTTGTATTCATATGGTAATAGTGTTATTGTTCATTGAAATCAACTCCCTTGAAAGTCCCGCGGATCTCCTCCACGAGCTTGCGGAACATGTCGCGTCCCGTCTCCTCGTCAAGCGACAGCCATCTTTCGACGATCTTGAGCTTGACTATGTAGCCGAGCAGGGCGGATACGTTGAAATAGTCGAAGGTGTTCAGCTCGCCGACCTTGTTCCACGTCAGCATGTCCAGGTCTTTCTCCCGGTCCAGCAGGTCCCTGCCGTGAAGGATCCTGTCCACTTCCCGGGCTTCCTCGAAATCCTCGTCCTCCTCCATGAAGATGTCCGTGTCGACTGGCCTTCCGAGCTTCTGGTTGACGAAGCGGACCTTGGCGTTGCGCACGCCCAGGTCGTAGCGGAAATAACTGCGTATGAAGCCATTGGGATGGGTGAGGACCGACTTGTAGAATTCAGGGTTGTAATTCTCCTCCTCGTAGCCTTTGAGCAGGGTGTCGTAGAGCGCATTGTCCCTGTCCGAACTCAGCGAGCGGATCTCGGAGATCAGCGCGGATGCGGACAGCTTGTTGCGGGCGGACCAGTCGCTTGAGAGGACGGGAAGCCCCGCTATCAAGTACTCGTAGTTGTCCATGGCCCTAACCGAAAAGGAGCTTCTTCGTTACGGGACGCAGGTACTCTGTGATGAGCTCGTTGAAGGTGTCGTCGGTCATGCTGATGAAGTAGCCTCCGTCCTTGGGCCCTATGTTGAAGCCGCCGGAGACCTTCTTGGAGAAGGTCGCGTCGATGCCCTTTCCCAGGAGTTTGGAAAGCTCCCCCTTTACGAAAGGCTCGAGCTCCGCCTGGAGCGATGCCGGCAGGACGACGCTGAGGTCGGATGACTCTTCCGCACTGAACTTCTCCGCCACGGACTTGAGAATCTCCTTGACGAATTCAGCGGAGGACAGGGTCTTCTTGACCTCCTCTCCGGCGAATTTGCCGATAATGAGGTTCTCGATATCCTTCTTCGTGGCCTGCAGGCTCTGGGACGCGGCCATCTTCAGGTCGGATGTGACCTTCTGGCTATAGTCGTCAGCCTGCCTGTGCGCTTCGGAGACTATGTCTTCGGCCTCCCTCCGTGCCCGGGCGACCATGTCTTCAGCCTCCTTGCGGGCCTCCTCAAGGATCCGGGCACCTTCTTCCCTGCCTTTGGACAGGCCGTCGTTGTACAGCTTGTCCGTCAATTCTTGCAGTTTGTTCATATTCAGTGTTATTTTGTCGTTAGCAGTAGTAAGTCATGTAAGTTCAGGTTGGCCCGTGCTCCCTATCCGAGGAAGCTCAGGAGTATACCGGCCGCTACGGCCGAGCCGATGACGCCGGCCACGTTCGGGGCCATGGCGTGCATCAGGAGGTGGTTCTTGGGGTTGATCTCACGTCCGACGACCTCGGATACGCGGGCACTGTCAGGTACGGCAGACACTCCGGCGTTGCCGATGAGGGGGTTGATCTTGCGTCCTTCCTTGAGGAACAGGTTCCAGACCTTGACGAAAAGTACACCGGCGGTGGTCGCGATGATGAAGGAGGTGAGTCCGAGTCCGAAGATCAGGAGGGACCTTCCGGTAAGGAACTTGTCGGCCTGGGTGGAGGCACCGACGGTGAGACCGATCAGGATGGTGGTCACGTCGATGAGCGGTCCGCGCGCAGTCTCGGCCAGACGCCTGGTCACTCCGCTCTCCTTCAGGAGGTTGCCGAAGAACAGCATGCCGAGCAGGGGAAGGCCGGAAGGCACGATGAATGCAGTCATGATGAAGCCGATGATGGGGAAGATGATCTTCTCTTTCTGGCTGACGACGCGGGGGGCCGGCATCTCTATCAGACGCTCCTTCTTGGTCGTAAGCAGAAGCATGATGGGTTTCTGGATAACCGGCACGAGGGCCATGTAAGAATATGCACTCACGGCGATGGCTCCCATGAGGTCCGGAGCGAGCTTGGAGGAGAGGAAGATGGCGGTGGGGCCGTCGGCGCCGCCGATGATGCCGATGGCACCGGCTTCATTGGGGGCGAAGCCGAAGGCGACCGAGAGGAGGTAGGCTCCGAAGATACCCATCTGCGCGGCTGCGCCGATGAGCATCAGCCGCGGTTGGGAGATAAGGGCCGAGAAATCCGTCATGGCCCCTATGCCCAGGAAGATGAGCGGCGGATACCATCCCATCCTGACGCCCTGGTAGAGCGTGTTCAGCACCGAGCCGTCCTCATAGACGCCGATGTTGAGGCCGGGGAACATCGGGATGTTGCCGATGATGATGCCGAAGCCGATCGGGACGAGCAGCAGCGGCTCCCATTCCTTGACAATGCCCAGGGTGATGAATATGATGCCGATGCATATCATGATGATATGCGACACGGTCATATTGGCAAACCCGGTGAATTGCCAGAACTGTGAAAGACTATCTATAATGTTGCCCATCTTATGCTTATGCTATTGTGACGATCTTGGCTCCTTCGAGGACGGAATCTCCCTTGTGGACGTGGATGGCGGTGACTGTGCCGTCCTTGTCTGCCTGGATGTCGTTCTCCATCTTCATCGCTTCGAGGACCGCGACCTTCTGGCCGGCCTTCACGGCCTGGCCCTCCTTGACGGAGACCTCGATGATGACACCCGGGAGAGGGGAGTTGATGTCGGTGCCGGCTCCGGCGGGGGCGGCGGGAGCGGCAGGCGCGGGCGCTGCTGCCGCAGGAGCGGCAGCGGGTGCCGGAGCCGCCACAGGGGCCGCTGCAGGGGCGTTTTCCATTTCAACCTTGTACGGAGTGCCGTTCACGGTGACGTCCGCGATGTTTCCTTCGATGGAATTGATGGCTACTTGATAGTCGTTGCCGTTGATCTTGAACTTATATTCTTTCATGGTATGGATGTTATCTGGGTTGTTTTCTGAAATTCTGTGTCTTGTCGTTCCATGCACCTGGCTTCTGCCTGATGGTGATGACGAAGGGTTCTGCGTCGTGCGTGCACTCGCTCAGGAAGCGGTGCAGGGCCAGGGCGATGGCCGCCTCGGCCTCTCCGCCGCACTCTGCATCGAGGGCCATGGCGATCGCGAGCGCAATCTCGTCATCGCGTCCTGCAGGGAGCTTGGCGGCTGCAAGTTTCTTTCCCTCCCTCTTGAAGGGGTTGCGGAACTTGATCTGTCCGGAGAATATCTTTCCGGAGAAGTTGTAGATCGTGAAGAGGATAAGCAGGGCAAGGAACACCACCGAGACGCTGACGATCGTAAGGGTCCAGCCGTGGGGGTCGTTCTCCCTGATGATGTCGGACTTGGACTTCTGGTTGTGTCTGCCGTTGACCGACATCGGGGAAGGAGTAAAGGCATGTATGTCGTCGAAGACGGTTTCCTTCTTGTTGGTCGCGAACTTTCCTATGCTCTGTCCGGCGGGAATGTCCGCCGGGATGTCGATGGTATCGATGACGGTACGTCCGTCATTGCTGACAAGGTACAGGGTGGAGCCCGCCCTCAAGGGGAAGTTGAGGTAGAAGGTGCCCTTCGTGGAATTGCCGTCGGCATAGAACAGCACGACCTGGCGCGGGCCTATCTTCGTGCGGAGGTCTCCCTTGACTATAGGGCTCTTCGTGAGGTTCGAGGGGTCGTCGGAGAAATAGCATCCTGCGATGTTGACCGTGCCCTGGGAGGTATTGAACACCTCGATCCAAGGAGTGCGGTCGCCGTAGTCGTCGAGCACAGACGCGTCATTGTCCACCATCACCTCCGAGATGATGAGGTCGATGACGTTCTGTGCCCGGAGCGCGGTGCCCGCCAGCAGGATGATGAATGCTGTCAGTATTCTTTTCATCATGGCTGGCTACAAAGGAAGGTTGTCGTGTTTCTTGGCGGGGATGTCCTGCCTCTTTCCGGCGAGGGTCTCGAGGGCTCGTATCACGCGGAAGCGGGTGTTGCGCGGCTCGATGACGTCCTCGATATAGCCCTTCTCCGCAGCCTGGTAAGGATTGCAGAAGAGGTCGTTGTACTCCTGCTCCTCCACGTCCTTGAGCACTTCGACTGCTCCTTTGGCACCCATCACCGCGATTTCGGCCGAAGGCCAGGCGTAATTGATGTCGCCGCGGAGCTGCTTGCAGCTCATGACGATGTGCGCTCCGCCGTAGGACTTCCTCAGGGTGACCGTCACCTTGGGGACGGTGGCCTCGCCGTAGGCGAAGAGGAGTTTCGCCCCGTTGGTGATGATGGCACCATACTCCTGCTGAGTGCCGCAGAGGAATCCGGGAACGTCGACGAGGGTCACGAGAGGGATGTTGAACGCATCGCAGAAACGCACGAAACGTGCGGCCTTGCGCGAGGCGTTGATGTCGAGCACGCCTGCGAGGACCGCAGGCTGGTTCGCCACGATGCCGACGCTGCGTCCGTTCATGTGGGCGAAGCCGACTATGATGTTCTTCGCGAACTCCTTGTGTACTTCGAGGAAACGGCCGTCGTCGACTATGCCTGCGATGACGCGGTACATGTCGTAGGATTTGTTGGGATTGTCAGGGACGATCTCGTTGAGAGCGTCGTCGACACGGGAGACAGGGTCCGTGGTCGGAACCTCCGGGGCCTCCTCGCGGTTGTTCTGCGGGAGGAATCCGAGCAGCTCGCGGATGGTGGCGATGCCCTCTTCCTCGGAAGCGGCGGCGAAATGCGCCACGCCGCTCTTCGAGGCATGGACTGCCGCGCCGCCCAGGTCCTCGTGGGTCACTTCCTCACCGGTAACGCTCTTCACGACCGAAGGCCCGGTAAGGAACATGTAGGACGTGTCCTTGACCATGAGGGTGAAGTCGGTGAGGGCAGGGGAGTATACCGCCCCGCCGGCGCAGGGACCGAAGATGCCGCTGATCTGCGGCACAACGCCCGACGCGAGTATGTTGCGCTCGAAGATGTCGCCGTAGCCGGCGAGGGCGTCGATGCCCTCCTGGATACGGGCGCCGCCCGAGTCGTTGAGGCCGATGAACGGGGCTCCGTTGCGGACCGCGAGGTCCATGACCTTGCAGATCTTCTCCGACATGGTCTTGGAAAGGGAACCTCCGGAAACGGTGAAGTCCTGTGCGAAGACATATACGAGACGTCCGTCAATCGTGCCCTGTCCGGTCACGACACCGTCTCCGTCGAAATGCTGCGCGTCCATCCCGAAGTTGGTGCAGCGGTGACGGACGAACATGTCGAATTCCTCGAAACTGCCTGGATCCAGGAGACGCTCGAGGCGCTCCCTTGCCGTGAGTTTTCCTTTCTGGTGCTGGGCATCGATGCGCTTCTGTCCGCCACCGAGCTTCGCAGCACCCCTGCGTTCTACGAGTTCGTTGATTCTGTTCTGTTGTATGCTCATGGAATATGGATTTACATATATTCCTTCAAATATATGAAAAAATCTTAAGAATGGCAAGAGGGGAAAAACGAAAAGGGACATCTCCGCAAGAAGATGTCCCTTTTTCGACAGAAAACAGGCCTGGACTACTCCTCGGCCGGTTTCATGGTCGTATAGACGTTGGTCACGTCCTCGTCGTCCTCCAGAAGGTTGGTGAGCTTCTCGAGGGTAGCCCTCTGTTCGGGGGTGACGTCCTTGAGGTCGACGTTAGGTATGCGCTCGAAACCTCCGGAAATGAGGTCGAAACCGTTTTCCTCGATGTACTTCTGGATGTTGCCGTATGCGGTGTAATCGCCGTAGATGCTGATCTCGACGGTGACGTTCTCGTCCTCGTCCTCGACTTCCTGCTTGAAGACCTCCTCTGCGCCGTAGTCGATCAGCTCGAGCTCGAGCTCCTCGATGTCGACGGGCTTCGCAGGGTCTTCCTTAATGCGGAACACGCATTTGTGGTCGAACATGAAGCTCACGGAACCGGTGGTGCCGAGGGAGCCTCCGCATTTGTTGAAATAGCTGCGGACGTTGGCGACGGTGCGGGTGTTGTTGTCAGTGGCAGCCTCCACGAGGTAGGCTATGCCGAAAGGACCGTAGCCTTCATATACAAGCTCCTTGAAATCGCCGAGGGTCTTGTCGGTGGCCTTCTTGATGGCGCGCTCGATATTCTCCTTCGGCATCTGCGCTGCACCGGCCTCAGCCATGAGCGCACGGAGACGGGGATTGCCGGTGACGTCGCGACC
>JAEEGL010681038.1_pt1 | contig 20778 bp, 19 predicted proteins | sample 9134231 | NCBI WGS metagenome assembly JAEEGL01 (sample SAMN16246548, study PRJNA631951) | gut metagenome | biome: gut microbiome; feature: rumen; material: fiber-attached | host: Bos | place: Iran: Karaj | collected 2018-10
TGACCGATGTTGACGCCGTACTGACCGAGAGCAGGGCCAACAGGGGGAGCCGGCGTAGCCTTGCCGGCAGGAACCTGGAATCTAACGTATCCAACTACTTTCTGTGCCAAAATCAAGCACCTCTTTCTTTCATAAAGTTATTAATCACTCGTCAGTGAGTGCTTCGACCTGATCAAGCTCCAGGTCGACGGGAGTTTCTCTGCCGAACATGGAAACAACAACATTCACAGTGTTTGCATCGACATCGAGCTCTTCCACGCGGCCGATAAAGCCCGCCAGCGGGCCGTCAACTACCTTTACGGAATCTCCGACTTCATATCCGACAACAACTTCCTTGTGTTCGACGCCAAGATCGTAGATCTCCTGCTCCGTCAGGGGAATTGCGTTGCCGTCGGCTCCGACAAATCCCGTTGCGCCGCGAACATTGTGGACAAGATGCCAGCTGTCATCCGTCAGGATCATTTTGATAAGAACATAACCGGGGAAAACCTTGCGTTCCACTGTCTTTTCACCGGCATCGGTGAATTCGGTGACAGTCTCCATCGGAATCCTGACTTCCTGAATGAGGTCCTTCATCCGGCGGTTTTCCGCTGCCTTCATCACAGCGGTGGCAACTGCGTTTTCATATCCCGAGTAGGTATGCACAACATACCATTTTGCGGTTTCAGCCATTGTAATTAACCGGCAAGTGTCAGCAGAGCCCTGACAAGCAGCTGGGCGATCTCATCAAATCCCCAGATAACAATGGAAGAAATAATAATCATGCCGACAGAGATAAGGGAGTTCTTGACGAGCTGTTCCTTTGTGGGCCAGATCACCTTTTTGAGCTCGCTCTTCATCTCACGGAACCACTTTTTGATCCTCTGCCAGAGAGTCAGTTTGGTTTCGTCCTTCTTCACGGCGGTGACGGCTTTTGCGGGCGCACCCTGAGTTTTCTTTTCTTCAGCCATTTTCACACATTCCTTTCAGAAGTTACTTCGTTTCGACATGCTTGGTATGCTTTCTGCAGAAGGGGCAATATTTCTGAAGCTCAAGCTTTTCGCTCGTGTTTTTCTTGTTCTTCATGGTATTGTAGTTTCTCTGCTTGCATTCCTCGCATCTGAGAGTGATTTTAACTCTTGCATCTGCAGCCATTTACGGCACCTCCTGTTTGTATTGTTAAGGTTTTGCCTCTTTGCGAAGCGAACAAAAAACGCCGGCCAACCGTTTGAACGGATGCCGGGCGTGCACAGCACCGGCGCAGAGCTTGCGCCGATGAACATATTGCGGCCCCGCCTTTGGCATGCCTCCCTGCTGCAGCCGAACTTGCGCACTGCACAGGTAGAGTAAGGATACCACAGGCGGAGGCCTGTGTCAAGAATTATTTCACGAAATTATGCAGGAAATGTAAGGAAATCAGACACTTTCGAGATCTTCCAGTTCCTGAACGATACGGTTGATCTTCGCAGCGAGATCAGGGGGCGTCTCGTCGTCTCCTTCCGCCTCCGGCAGGGAACGCAGCAGCTGCTTCCAGGCCGTGTCAATGCGTGCAAGAGATTCAGCATGAAGTTCCCTTGCCGTAGTGAACGCCTCCTCCAGGGCAACCGCAGAGTTCTCGCACTGCAGGCGGACCCGGCGGAGCAGCATCTCGCGCTCGGTCTTTGCCGCTTGCCGTACAGACTGTGCCTCGGCATCCGCTTCTGAGCGCATTTCCTCCGCTTCCTCGCTTGCCTCGGCTACGTACTGTTCGGCTTCGGCCTTTGCTGCAGCAACGCGCTGTTCGGCCTCTGTTCTCGCTGATGTAAGGCACTGCTCGGCTTCCGCTTGTGCCGAAGCAACACACTGCCCGGCTTCGGATTTTGCATCCGAGAGGAGCCTCTCTGCCTCCTCTTTCGCAGACGTAAGGCACTGCTCGGCTTCGGAACGCATTTCCTCCGCTTTTCTGCCTGCCTCGTCAACGTACTGTCCCGCTTCGGCCTTTGCGGTGGAAACACACTGTTCAGCCTCGTTTTTCGCTGAAGCAAGGCACTGCTCGGCTTCTGTCCGGGCAGCTGCAATGCGTTGTCCGGCTTCGGATTTTGCACTTGAAAGGAGTCTCTCCGCTTCGGTTTTCGCCGCGGCAAGACACTGTTCGGCTTCTGCCCGCGCAGATGCGACGCACTTCTCCGCTTCTGATCGTGCAGATGAGATCCGCTGTTCCGCTTCCGTCCTCGCGGCAGAAAGGAGCTCGTCCGCTTCGGCGTTAGCCTGCCCGATAATCTCGGCGCGCAGCGCTTCTTTTTCCACGACAACGGCTTCCGCCGTCTTCAGATCCTCACGAAGGGAGATGATCTCCTGCGAGAGGGCCTGCCCCTTGGCGCGGAGATCCCTGTTCTCTTCCGTCAGATCCTCGGCTGTGCGCTGTGCCTCGGCAAGCTTTCCGGCAGTGACTCCGAGCTCGCGGTTCATGGAGTCAGCCTGCGAGCGGATATCGACAAGAAGCCGGTCAACCGCTTCAACGGAATAGAATTTGTGGCGGAAGGTATCCAGCCGTATGGAATTGAAATAGGACTTGTCAAGAGCCATCACATTCACCTCAGATCTGTCGGATAAAGGGAGTAAAATTATTATATAGTATTATACAAAAAATCGCTGTCCGTGGCAACAAAAAAATCCTCCGAAACCGGAATGGTTTCAGAGGATTTCAGATATTTCGTTTTACTTGATGACCAGAGGGGTTTCTGCTCCGGTTCCGCAGGGGGCAACCAGAAGGAATTCCGTTCCGAGCCGGATCGAAGTCATGGTAGCCTTGGGATTCAGACCCTGCAGGATGTTCACGACGTCTTCATACCGTACGCCGTACGCCGTGCAGAGGCTGCCGACGGTATCCCCTGCCACCACCGTATGGGCATAGACCGCATAAACCGCGCCGTCAGCGCTCAGTGACGGGAACAGATAAGCTCTGCCTGCCTGAACCTTGCCCAGGTCAGTCAGGTTGTTGATCGTCTTGAGCATCTCGGCAACCTCAACCGAATACCTGACGTTAAGGGTGTTGCATACCGATCTGACGGATTCTCCGGAAGTCATGGTATGGGAGATCAGGTAGTACTCGAATTTATCACCCGAAACCGTGCTGACATTGATATTGGCATCCACCGCAGTTGCTACCGCAGCGCTGATTTCAGCCGCCACCGCATCATTGATCGGGAGAAGGATCTCCTGCCCGGCATAAATGGCATCCAGCCGAAAATCTGCCGACCAAAGATTGAGGCTCTTGATTGCTTCCACACAGGTGCTGTATGTCAGATTGTGCGCTTCGCAGATACTGTAGAGGGTATCGCCTTTTTCAACCTTTACCTTAATCACGTACTCGCTGGGAATCACTGCGGAAATCGTGGACTCATACAGAGCCATGATAGAGTCGGCATCCGCACGGGAGCGCGGAATGTATATTTTCTGCCCGGGGCTTACGGCGCTGAGTGCCTTTTCATCCGCAAAGCCGTTGACGACCAGGATCGCATCTTTAACGGCATAATAATCAATGCTGTAGCTGTCGCAGATATCGCTGATGGTATCTCCGGCAGAAATCTGCACTTCAATGATATATGGTGTATAGTCCTTTGCGGCATAGGCGCCGGCGGTAAACAGCGGCAGAATCAGGCAGAACAGAAGAAGAAAGCAAGCTGTTTTTCTCATGAGAACGCCTCCTGTCTGATAGGATAACTATACTATATACCAAGAATATCCGCTTTGCAAGAATGCAAAGCGGATAATTTATAGTTTATTAACGTTCTTCGCGGAAATAGGCCAGGCCCAGTGAAGCGGGCGGATGGTTTTCGCGCTTGTCGCGCATGCTGGTGATGACCAGTACCACAATGGTCATGACATAGGGAATCATCTTATACAGCTCCTTGAGCTCCATATGCTCCATGGTTACCGGGAGGTAGAGATAGAGAATATACAGTCCTCCGAACAGGAAGGATGACCAGATCCCGGTGCCCGGGCGCCAGATGGCAAAAATCACCAGCGCGATAGCCAGCCAGCCGCGGTCGCCGAAGGCATTGTTGCTCCACACGCCGCAGGCATAGTCCATCACATAATACAATCCGCCCAGCCCGGCTATCACACAGCCTGTGCAGGTAGCTACATACTTGTACTTTGTGATATTGATCCCGGCAGCGTCTGCTGTCGCGGGGCTTTCGCCGACGGCACGGAGCTGCAGGCCGACGCGCGTTTTCCTGAGAATGTAAGAAGCGATCAGCGCCAGAATCACTGCAACATAAGCCAGGAAGCTGTAGGAGAGAAACATTTCTCCGAACCAGCCTAGAGAGGATGCAAACGGAAGAGAGGTTTTGTAAACCAGGCTCGTCTTGGAGAGCACTACGGAGGTCATGGAGGAATTGGACAGCTTGATCAGGGATCCTCCGAAGAAGTTTCCGAAGCCGACTCCGAAAGTCGTCATGGCAAGGCCGGTAACATTCTGGTTGGAACGGAGTGTAACCGTCAGGAAGCAGTACAGCAGCCCCATCAAAAGAGAACCCAGCAGGCAGCAGACCAGCGGAATGATCAGTGCAAGAGCCGCATTGAAATTTCCGGATGCAGCTGCCGCCTGTTCATAGAAGAACGCTCCGATAACGCCCGAGATACCGCCCACATACATCACGCCGGGTATTCCGAGGTTCAGATTGCCGGATTTCTCCGTCAGAATCTCTCCGGTGCAGCCGAAAATCAGAGGAATTCCCTGCACGATGGCGCGGGGAACAAACGTAGACAGAAAACCAAACATGGCTGTTATCCCTCCTTTTTCTTCGCGCCGCGGAAGTTCACCCTGTAGCGGATGAAGAATTCACAGCCGATGATGAAAAAGATTATAATGCCGGTGAGTATATCCGAAAAGGAAGTGTTCAGGCTGAAGGTCGTAGCAATCTCGCCCGCTCCGCGGTTGAGGAACACCAGGAGGAAGCTGGTGAGGATCATGGTAAACGGATTGAAGTGCGACATCCAGCTCACCATAACAGCCGTAAAGCCGCGCCCGCCGGCAAGGGTCGTCGTGAGCGTGTGGTTGACGGCCGCGACAAGAATCAGTCCCACCAGTCCGCAGATAGCGCCGGAGAGGAACAGCGTACGGATCATGACGCGCTCCACCTTGATCCCCACATATCTGGCCGTGCGTTCGCTTTCTCCGACAACCGCGATTTCATACCCGTGCTTGGTGAAGTGAAGATAGATATAAACCGCAACGGTCATCACCAGGGACACAATAATCGGAAGCAGATACTTGTTCCCGATCTGAATCCACCCGAACTCCGTGGAATTGTTGATAATTCCGATCGTGCCGGAGCCTTTCGGATTCTCCCAGACGATGGCAAAACAGGCCACGATCTGCGTAGCTATGTAGTTCATCATCAGGGTGAAAAGCGTGTCATTGGTGTTCCATCTTGCTTTGAACACGGCCGGAATCATCGCCCAAAGCGCTCCGCAGAGGATGCTGGAAACCGCCATAATAACGATCAGCACCCATTCCGGAACTTTTCCCGTGAGCGAGATCATGCAGGCCGCTGCCGCCCAGGCTCCGATCAGAACCTGACCTTCCGCGCCGACATTCCAGAAACGCATCCGGAAAGCGGGCGTTACGGCAAGGGCAATCAGGAGCAGAATAGAAGTATTCTGAGCTGTTACCCAGGTCTTTCTTTTGGAGCCGAATGCGCCTTTTATCATAGCTCCGTAAACATCGAGCGGATTCAGCTTTGTCAGAAGAACGGTTACAATTCCGCACAGGATAAGCGCCAGGAGAATAGCCAGAAGGCGTATGCCCCATACTTTGACAACGGAAAGATCGTCCCGTTTGACAATATGGAAAAGAGGTTCCTTGTTCTTCATTTTTCTCCTCCCAGTGATGTCATCATGCGGCCGATTTCCCGCTTGTCGGCACCGCGCCCTGGCACAATTCCGCTGACTTTACCTCCGCAAAGAACCAGAATGCGGTCAGACAGCTCCAGCAGCACATCCAGGTCCTCTCCGACGTAGACCACGCCTACCCCTGCCTGTTTCTGCTTGTTCAGCAGGTCATAGATAACGTAGGAGGAGTTGACGTCCAGCCCGCGGACGGCATAGGCGGTCAGCAGAATGGAAGGTGCGGAGGCTATTTCACGTCCGACCAGCACTTTCTGGACATTGCCGCCCGAAAGCCGGCGTACCGGGGTGGAAACGCTGGGCGTTACAACCTCGAGTTCACGGACGATTTTTTCCGCCAGCGTATGAGGAGCCTTTCTGTCGGTAAAGAGTGTTGGGCCGCTGCGGAAAGAGCGGAGCATCATATTGTCGGACAGGTCCATATTTCCCACAAGTCCCATGCCTAGTCTGTCTTCCGGCACGAAAGAGAATACAACGCCTTTTTTGCGGATTTCCAGGGGGTCTTTTCCCAGAATTTCATCCTGGCTGCCGTCGTCTTCGATATAGATGACTGATCCGGCTTCCGCTCTCTGGAGCCCGGCTATCGCTTCCAGCAGTTCTTTCTGGCCGCAGCCGGAAATTCCGGCAATACCCAGGATTTCTCCGCTGTTGAGCGTAAAGGAAACGTCGTCCAGCTTCAGAATGCCGTCCTGTGAGCGGACGGTCAGTCCCTTCACTTCCAGTCTGGGTTTCGAGTTGACGGGTTCGGGACGTTCTATATTCAAAGTGACCGCATGCCCAACCATCATGTTGGTCATCTCTTCCGCATTGGTATCTTTTGTCAGCATATCTCCGACAAACTGGCCCTTGCGGAGAATGGCAACGCGGTCAGATATTTCTTCCACCTCATGCAGTTTATGCGTAATAATTACGATCGCTTTTCCGTCTGCGCGCATATTGCGTAGAACAGCAAAAAGCTTGTCCGTCTCCTGCGGTGTCAGAACCGCAGTAGGCTCGTCAAGGATCAGGATATTTGCGTTGCGGTAAAGAACTTTGACGATTTCTACCGTCTGCTTCTGGGAAACAGACATGTCATAGATCTTTTGATCGGGATTGACGTCAAATCCGTACCGGTCGCAGATCGCACGGATTTTTTCGGCCGCTGCCTTCATGTCAAACTTTTCATCGAGGCCGAGGACAATGTTTTCGGCCGCTGTGAGGACATCCACCAGTTTGAAGTGCTGATGAACCATTCCGATCCCCAGGCTGAAGGCGTCTTTCGGAGAACGGATCACGACTTCCCTGCCGTCAATCTCAATGGTCCCCTCATCCGGGAAATAAATACCGGACAGCATATTCATCAGCGTTGTTTTGCCGCTTCCGTTTTCTCCGAGAAGGGACAGGATCTCTCCTCTGTAAATGTCCAGCCAGACTTTGTCGTTGGCAAGGACTTTTGTACCGAAGCGCTTGGTGATATTTCTCATTTTCACGCAAGGTTCTTTATTCAATGCAGGTGCCTCCAGTTGAAAGGAAATCAGTAGAAAAACAAGAAAAGAAAAGCTCCGGATGTAAAGCCGGAGCTTTTTTTAGTCAGTATAAAACCGAATCAGAATACGGTGTTGAGCAGGCTGATGCCATCGATCTGGAGATCGAAGTACGGAGCGGAAGCAGTCGTGGACTCTGCAAAGTAACCGTCAACAACATGCTCGTTCGTCTCAGCAGTGAGTGCCTCGCCGTTTACGGTGAAGGTGGAGCAGTCAAAAACATGGAGTTCGCCGGAGAGGAGCTTTGCCTTGACTTCTTCAAGAGCTTCGGCAGTGCCGGCTGCAGCTGCAGCACCGATTTCGCCGACCTGGACGGAATCCGTTGCAAAGGTGCCGACCCAGTCGTTGTCAATGGCTGTGCCCTCGTTTACGCTCTGAATAGCATACTCAATGTAGGGAGCCCAGTTGATTCTGGAGTAGATCACATAGGTGTTGGGGCAGGCGTCGCCGGTCGGAACGTTGTAGGTAACGTCGGGGATGCCGGCAGTCTCGCAGGCAGTAGGAGCGCCCATGGAGTCGGCATGCTGGGAGAGAAGAGCAGCACCGTCAGCGATGAGGGTGTTTGCGCCTTCCTTTTCAGCAGTCTCGTCGTACCAGGAACCGGTGAAGGTAACCTTCATGGCAACATTGGGAACTACAGAGCGAACGCCGAGGAACCAGGAAGTGTAACCGGAAATAACTTCCGCATAGGTGTAAGCGCCGACATAGCCGATCTTTACATTGCCGTCTTCATCGTAGTTGGCCTCGGTAAGACCGTTGTTTGCAATGATCTCCTGAAGCTTGAGACCGGCAGCAACACCGGCGAGGTAACGGCCTTCATAGATGGAAGCAAATGCATTGTGGAAGTTGGGGAGGTTGACGATCTGAGCCTGGTAGCCGGTTGCGTGCAGGAACTGAACTTCGGGATATTCCTTTGCAGCGCGAATCATATAATCCTCATGGCCAAAGCTGTCAGCAAAGATCACGTTGCAGCCGTCATCAGCGAGATTGCAGGCCTCTTCGTAGCAGTCTTCACCTTCGGAAACACCGGTCTTTACAACGAGCTCAACGCCCATCTTTTCGCAGGCTTCCTGAGCAGCAGTGATGAAGTTCTTGTCGTAGGTGGAGTTTTCATCGTGCAGGGTGATAAGGCCGAACTTGACTGTTCCTTCCGCAGATGCGCTGACAGCGCACAGGGAGGCAATCATCATGACAGCGATGAGCAGAGCGAGAATTTTTTTCATGTTTTATACCCTTTCTGAAATAATAATACCGCATCGGTTATCAGCAGCCAATAAAGCCATGTGTTCATAAAACCGATGCGGAAACGGAAAACATAAAAGGCACAGACAAAAATGCTGCGCCTCCGAAGTTTTCTTTCAATCCATCGATAGTCCGGTATTTACGGCACCGGGTAGAAACACAAAACCATATTATTTGCTTATATCGAAGGCGATATTTAATTTAGGCTTTAAGCTTATCACGGATCTGTCGTATTGTCAAGCCTATTTTTGGGTGTTTTTAACAAATTGAAGGTGATGTTTTTGTGCACTATTGCCAAAAAGTCACCGGATAACGACGTTGTCTTCCCCACAGAGCTCCCGCAGTTCCGCGAGCAGCGTTTCATGGTGCAGGCACCGTGTGCCGACCTTCTTTTTTTCCTTCTCACAGTACAGAATCATTCTGTCGTTTCCCGGGAACATCGTCAGCAGCAGGCGGATGTGTTCGAAAAGAGTATCCTCCCTTGAAGGGATTTTTACCCAAAGTGTCTTCTCTCCCGCGGGAGCGGCAGTTGCCGTCTCCTGTGCCGGTACGGCTTTTCCGTTCTGTTCCATCAGTCCGGAGAGCGGCTGGATGCTGTCCGCCATCAGCTGAGGATCCTTTTCGTCCCTCAGGGAAATCTTTCCGCTGACGGCAATCGCGCTGTTTGGCTCCAGAAAAGCGCTCCCCTGTTCCAGTACACGCTGGAATGCTATCACCTCGATGCTGCCGGTGTCGTCTTCAAGGCGGATGGTGCACATCAGGTTGTTGTTCTTTGTCGTCTTTGTCTTCGCTGATTCCACGACTCCCGCCAGCAGAACAGTCTGTCCGTCGGAGAAAGTCTCCGGGCCGGTCTCGGATGTGAAATCCGAAATCAGCGAACCGATCGGGACAACTCCCGCTCCGCGTACGGCTTCGCGGTAATCATCCATCGGATGTCCGCTGAGATAAAGCCCCGTCACCTCTTTCTCTTTCGCCATCCGTTCCTGCTTCGGGTATTCCTCCAGCCGGGGGATCTGAATGCGCAGGTGTGTATTTTCTCCGTTCTCCGAAAGCATGCCGAACAGGTCCATCTGGCCTTCAATGTTGTCTTTCCGTTCTCTGGCGATCCCGTCAAGCGCCGGTCCGACCGCCTCCATCAGCGCGCGGCGGCTGAACCCCATGCTGTCAAAGCAGCCCGCAAGGATCATATTTTCTATCGCCCGGCGGTTGAGTTCTTTTCCGGACATACGGCGCAGAAAATCTTCAAAATCCCGGAATTCTCCGTCAGCCGCTCTCTCCGCTGCCAGTTCCGCAACCGCCCCGCGGCCAACGCCTTTGATGGCGGCAAGTCCGAAGCGGATGTTGCTGCCTGCCACGGTAAAGTCCGCATCGGATTCGTTGACATCCGGCGGGAGCAGAGCAATACCCATGTCGCGGCATTCCGCGATATACACCGCCACCTTTTCGCTGACGTCGAGCACGGATGTCAGCAGAGCCGCCATATACTGCTGCGGATAGTGCCGCTTCATATACGCCGTGCGGTAGCATACGATCGCATAGCTGACGGCGTGGGCTTTGTTGAAGGCATAGCTTGCAAAGTCAAGGATTTCATCGTATATGCTGTCGGCAACAGCTTCCGGAACACCGTTGGCAACGGCTCCTGCGATCCCGCGCGTCTTGTCACCGTGGACAAAGGCAATCCGCTCCGCGTCGATCACAGCGTGCTTTTTCTTGCTCATGGCCCTGCGGATCATATCCGCCTGTCCGAGCGAAAAGCCGGCAAGCTGGCGGAAAATCTGGATAACCTGCTCCTGGTAGACGATGCATCCGTATGTCACTTCCAGGATCGGTCTGAGCAGCTCATGCTTATAGGTGATTTTTTCCGGATGCTGGGAACATTCAATGAAGCGCGGTATGGAATCCATAGGGCCGGGCCGGTAAAGGGCAATGATAGCCGTAATATCTTCAATGCTGCGTGCGCGGATTCCCGTGCAAACCGCTGTCATGCCCGCACTTTCCAGCTGAAAGACGCCGGCTGTGCTGCCTTTGGCCAGCATTTCAAAGGTCGGGGCATCGTCCTCCGGGATTTTCTCCACCGAAAAGCCGGGCTCCGTGCGGCGCACCATGCGGGCGGCATCCTCCAGAACCGTCAGGTTCCGCAGCCCGAGGAAGTCCATTTTCAGCAGCCCGAGTTCCTCCAGCGTAGTCATGGGGTACTGGCACACCGGCACGCCGTCGTTCGTCGCCAGAGGAACATACTCATATACCGGCTTCTCGGTAATGACGACGCCTGCTGCATGGGTCGATGCGTGGCGCGGCATACCCTCGAGTGCGCGGGAAACGTCGATCAGGCGTTTGATCTTGTCATCCCCCTCATAGAGTTCCCGCAGAGGTCTGGAAAGCAGAAGCGCTTCATCGATCGTCATGTTGAGCGCAGTGGGGATCTGTTTGGCAACCCTGTCCGTATCGGCATAGCTGACTTCCAGAACGCGCCCCACATCCCGGATGGCCATCCGGGCTGCCATTGTCCCGAACGTCACAATCTGTGCAACGTGATCGTTGCCGTACAGTCTCTGAACATATTCAATTACCTCTCCGCGCCGGTTGACGCAGAAATCAACATCGATATCCGGCATTGAAACGCGTTCCGGATTCAGAAACCGTTCAAAAAAGAGGCTGTATTTGATGGGGTCTACATCTGTGATATTCAGGCAGTAGGAAACGACGCTGCCCGCTGCGCTGCCGCGCCCCGGTCCGACCGGGATGCCGTTCCGTTTGGCATAGCCGATAAAATCTGCCACAATCAGAAAGTAATCGACAAAGCCCATTTTTTCGATCATGTCCAGCTCATAATCGAGCTGGCCGCGGACCTCCGGGCGGTCGGCAAAGCGATGTGCGAACCCTTCCTTGCAGAGCTTCCGGAGATAGGCGGAACTGTCAGTTTCTCCCGCTGGGAGTTTGAATTTCGGCAGGTGGTAGTGCCCGAACTCAAATTCAAAGCTGCACAGCGAAGCAATTTTCACGGTGTTGTCCATTGCTTCCCGCTGCTCCGGAAACAGCTGTGCCATCTCTTCTTCGCTTTTCAGATAGAGCTCCTGCGTGGCCATTTTCAGCCTGTCCGGGTCGGAAACGCTTTTTCCGGTCTGAATTGCCATCAGCACATCCTGATAGTAAGCGTCTTCCTTGTTAATGTAATGGGCGTCGTTTGTCAGCACAAGAGGAATGCCTGTTTCCCGGCTGATGCGGACAAGGCCGGCAGAGGCACGTTCTTCATCCGGAATTCCGTGATTCTGGATTTCGAGATAAAAGCCGTCTTCCCCAAAGAGATTGTGCAGCTCGAGCGCTTTGCGCTTTGCTTCGTCGTAATCTCCGCGCAGGATGTTCTGCGGAATATAGCCCCGTACACAGCCCGAAAGACAGATCAGCCCTTCGCTGTGCTGCTCGAGCAGTTCCCAGTCAATTCTCGGTTTGACATAAAACCCTTCGGTAAAGGAAATGCTCACCAGACGGCAGAGATTGTGATATCCGGTTTCATTGCGGCAGAGGAGAACAAGGTGGCTGTAGTCTCTGTCTTTCTGTTCCTTATCGTGCCGCGTGCGCGGTGCAACATAGACCTCGCATCCGATGATCGGCTGGATCCCTGCGGCTTTACAGGCTTTATAGAAGGCAACCGCTCCGTACATCACGCCGTGATCGGTCACGGCAAGGGCAGGCATGCCAAGTTCTGCTGCCCGCTTTGCCACCTGATCAATGCGGCAGGCTCCGTCGAGCAGTGAAAACTCTGTATGAACATGGAGATGAACAAAGCTCATTCGTTTTCCTCCTGCACCAGATCGGCTATTTTTTTCAGCCGGTGAGAGAGGCAGCTTTTCGTAACTGCCGGATAGGAAAGCCTGGCAAGATCGGCAAGGCTTGCAGCCGGATTGGTGATGCGCAGCAGTGCTGCATCCTTCAGCGCCTCCGGGAGAGAATCCAGCCCGTATAGAGCTGCATATCTGCGGATGGCAGTGAGCTGCTCCTGTGCGGCGGCAACGGTTTTGTCCGCGTTTGCGCTGTCGCAGTTGATCTGTCGGGTAATGGTATTCCGCATCTCTTTATCAACACGCGCCGTGATAACCGCCATTCCCGTTACAGGGGCTCCTATCGCCGTCAGAAAATCCGCAATGGCGTCGCTCTGTTTGAAATACAGCAGGGCATTCCCCCCTCTTGCCGATTCCTTTGGGGAAAACCCGAGTTCCTGCATCAGGGTGAACGTCTCCCGTTCAACCTGGCGGTGCGTCGTTGCCAGTTCCAGATGATAGCGTTTTTCTGGGTCCGTGACGCTGCCTCCTGCCAGAAACGCCCCCCGAAGGAACGAAATCCGGCAGCAGTCCTCTTCCAGCACGGCATAGTTGACATGGTGGACAAGCGAGCTTCCGGCATTGTCTCCGAACGTGGCATAAATACGGCTGATTTTGGTTTCGTCGGTGATCAGGAAGCTGCGTTTGCCCGCGGCATTTTCCGGGGGCAGCACATCAAAGGAAAGGCCGAAAGCTTTTTTGAAAAGCTTCGGCAGTCTGCCCGCGAAGGCCTGGTTTGCCGTTGTGATGCGGATTCCGTCCGGGGCAAAGGTATGGCAGAACAGCAGCACTCCGTAGCTCTCCGCTGTTGCGCAGCAGAGGCGGTCGGGCTTTTGGCGGCATATTTCTTCTTTTGTGTTTCCGGAAAAAGACATAGTCGAAAACCAGCTTAGTTATTAATTCTTATTATTATGGGAACAGAATGATTTCTCTCTGCAGTTCTACTCCCGTTTTTTCCTTTACGGTATTGCTGACAAGCGAGAGCAGCGCCTTCAGATCAGCGCTTGTAGCCGTTCCTGTGTTTACTATAAATCCGGCATGCTTCTCCGATACCTGTGCTCCGCCGACAGAGGTCCCTTTCAGTCCGCACTGTTCAATCAGCGCTGCCGCATAGTATCCCTCCGGGCGTTTGAAAGCGCTGCCGGCAGACGGAAGATCCAGCGGCTGCTTTTCCCTGCGGCGGGCGTTCAGCTCTTTCATTTTTGCTGCGATGTCATTCTTTTCTCCTTTTTCCAGATGGAAAACAGCGCCGAGAATCACATAATCCCCGTCCTGGAACCTGCTGTGGCGGTAACGGAAATCGCATTCCCTTCCGGGCAGTTCCAGCACGCAGCTTCCGTCCGTTTTGCAGCAGCGTACGGAAAGAATGATATCTTTCAGCTCTCCGCCGTACGCGCCGGCATTCATCAGCACGCCGCCCCCTACCGAACCGGGAATGCCGGAAGCGAACTCCATGCCGGCAAGGGAATGTTCATAGGCAGCCGAAGCCACGCGGGAAAGCGCAGCTCCTGCCTGTGCGGAAATATCTCCTTCCTCCGTCACGGAAATCCCCTGCAGCTTTTCCGTAGATATAATGTAATAAGGCAGGCTTTCGTCGCAGAAGACGACATTGGTTCCGTTTCCGAGTATATAAAACGGCGTTTGATTCCTGCTGAGCATCGCCAGCAGCTGCAGCATGGTCTCCTCGTCCTCCGGGACAAGAAAAGCTGCCGCTGGTCCGCCCGTGCGGAAAGAGCAGTGCGCCTTCATCGGCTCCTGTTCCGATACGGAGACGCCGGGCAGATTGTTTCTGATCTGATCAAGCATCGTATTCATAATTTCTGTGATATCAATTGGAGCCGTCCACATGGGCGTCTATTTCTCCGGCAAGCGTCTCCGCCGCATTGAAGCCCATTTTCTTCTGGCGGTTGTTCATAGCCGCAAGCTCCATAATGACCGCGAGGTTTCTTCCCGGCATAACAGGTATGGTAATCAAAGGCCGTACGACGCCGAGGATCTCTGTCGTCTTATCTGTAAGGCCGAGCCGGTCGTAGGCCTTTTTATCGTCCCAGGGCTCCAGATGGACAACCAGATCTATCGAAGTCTCCGGTTTTACAGCGCCTACGCCGTAGATGTGGCGGACATTGATGATTCCGATCCCGCGCAGCTCCATATAGTAGCGGATCAGTTCCGGTGCGGAGCCGACCAGGGAGTCTCTTCCCACGATTTTGATCTCCACTGCGTCGTCCGCTATCAGGCGGTGACCGCGTTTGACAAGCTCGAGCGCGGTTTCGCTCTTGCCCATCCCGCTCTCTCCCGTGATCAGCACGCCTTCGCCGTATACTTCCACCAGCACCCCGTGCCGGGTAATGCGCGGTGCCAGATGCCGGTGCAGCTTGGCGATCAGGAGCGCCATGAACTCGGAAGTGTCCTGCTCCGTAATAAAAACGTTGCGGTCGTATTTCTTTGCCGCTTCTATGCACTCTTCAAACGGAGCGCACTCGTGACAGATCACCAGTCCGGCAATCGGATATTCCATAAACTTCTCAAAAGCTTTTTCCCTGTCTTCCAGCGAAAGGGTTTCCAGATAAGTTGTTTCGACCCGCCCGATGATCTGCATGCGCCGTGCGTCAAAATAATCGTAAAAGCCCGTGAGCTGCATGGCAGGCCGGTTGACATCAGATGTAGTCACTACGGCCGTCTCATAATCAGAGGAAAGATTCAGCGGCTGAAGCTTCATTTCCTCGACAATTTTTTTCAAAGGCCAGCTGTATCGGTTGTTCATTGGCATCCTCCGCGTAGTGTTTCAGTTCTGTTTTATACCTGTATAATAAGCTATTTTCCCTGCTGTTTCAACAGAATATTTCAGAAAGCAACAGTACGGAATAAAAAAGTTTCTACTTTTTACATTTTTCTCTTGCATTTGCCTGCCGCTTTGTGGTATTATACCTAGGCTGTTTTCAGCAATTCAAGATCAAGGAGGTGCTTCAGCATGGCAAAGTGCCAGTTTTGCGATAAGGGCGTTACCTTTGGTATTAAAGTCAGCCATTCTCACAGACGTTCCAATCGTACATGGAAGCCCAATGTGAAGCGCGTCAAGGCAGTGGTGGACGGTACTCCTCAGCATGTCTACGTCTGCACCCGTTGCCTCCGCAGCGGTAAAGTTACACGCGCTGTGTAATATCTTAACATTACCCGAAACAAGCCTGTCCTGATTGGTGACGGGCTTTTTTCGGTTTTAGAGAAGGAGAAATCATTATGAAGCTGCTTGAAGAACGTATTTTGAAGGACGGAAAAGTGCGTCCCGGCGGAATTCTGAAAATTGACAGTTTTCTGAATCACCAGATTGATCCCCAGCTTCTCTACGCCATGGCGGAAGAATTTCACCGTCTGTACGACGGCTGCGGTGTCAATAAAATTCTGACAGTAGAGGCCTCCGGCATTGCAATTGCCGCCATGACAGGCTATGTCTTCGGCTGCCCGATGGTCTTCGCCAAGAAAGGAAAAACAAAAAACATCTCTGACGATGTCTGGACGGCGGAAGTCGAATCCTTTACTCACGGAGGCGTCAACACCGTTCTGGTCTCTAAGGAATACCTTTCCCCGGCAGACCGTATCCTGATTGTAGATGATTTTCTTGCAACCGGTTCCGCGCTGATCGGGCTGCGGCAGCTGTGCCGCCTTGCGGGAGCGGAAGTCGTCGGCGCAGGCATCGCCGTGGAAAAAGTTTTCCAGGGCGGCGGTGATCATCTCCGTGCGGAAGGAATGAGGGTGGAATCCCTTGCCCGCATTATTTCCATGACGGATACAAGCATCAGCTTCTGAAGCGCGGAAGAACGTCAGCTATGAGGACAAAAGAACAGATTCAGGAAATTGTTGCCCGCCTGCTTGCGGAATATCCGGAAGCGGACTGCACGCTGGACTACAGAAAACCGTACGAGCTGCTGTTTTCAGTCCGTCTGGCAGCGCAGTGCACCGACGAGCGGGTAAACCTGATTACCCCTGCCCTGTTTGAAAGATTCCCTTCCCTGGAAGCTTTCGCCGAAGCGGACGTGGAAGAAGTCGAGCAGTATGTGCATTCCTGCGGCTTCTTCCGGGCAAAGGCAAGAGATATCGTGGCATGTTCCCGTGTTTTGCTTGAAAAGTATAACGGCCAGGTTCCCGGTACGATGGAAGAGCTGACAGCTCTGCCGGGGGTAGGACGCAAAACGGCCAATCTGATTCTCGGCGATGTTTTTCATCTTCCCGGGAGCGTCGTAGTCGATACGCACTGCATACGCATTTCCAACCGGCTCGGTCTGGTGGATGGGCTCCGGGAGCCCGAAAAAATCGAGCGGGAGCTGCGTAAAGTACTACCTCCGGAAACTTCCTCTCAGTTCTGTCACTGCATTGTGCTGCACGGCAGAGCAGTCTGCGACGCGAGAAAGCCTCTCTGCGAAAACTGCTGTGTCAGAGATCTCTGCGAATATGCCGGACAGCTGTGACGGAATATCCACAAGTTCCTTGAACAAGGAGTGAAAAAGAATGAATAAAGGTATGAAAGTCAAAGTAACCCTGTTTATTGTGCTGTTCCTTCTGGTGATCGCCCTGATTGTCTATATCCTTTCAGGCGGTCAGCAGCGTGAACGCGAATACTATAATCCGAATCCCGTAACCCATACTGCCCAGCCGGTTCCGACGGCCTCTCCCACCCCGGTTCCGACGCCGGTTCCCACCCCGGTTCCGACCCCTGTCCCGACGCCGGCTCCTACTCCGTTCCCGACGTACGCGCCTCAGCCGGCTTACACGCCGGTCCCGCAGCCGAGCATCACGCCTGAGCAGCCTCTGATCCCCGTCTTTATTGACCCTGATCAGAACACGAATCCATACTCCCCTGTCGATCCCTTCTCCCCCGTTGTGACCTTTGCTCCGCAGAGCAGTGTTGTCGTACCCGGAAGCGGTGTATTTACCTCGGATTCCGGAGCGCGCCTGAACATCCATGCGCTCTGGTCTGCAACGGCTGCGGATTCCGACTATGTCACGGTTTCGGTAATCGTCTACGCCGATCATTATTCCATTTCCTACAACTCTTATCAGTCGCTCTTCGTCACCTTCGGTGACAGCCGCCAGGCTCTCTATGCCAATGAAATCTATTCCAACAGCAACGAGCCGCAGCAGACGGAGCTCGGCAGAACAAGCTTTACTGTGCCTCTCCGGCAGGGTGAAAGCAGAACCTGGCCTCTGCAGGTGGAATGGGCATTCAACGGAACCTACGGCAAAAATGAAGACGGCACTCCGAAGGAAATCCGAAGCATTGAATGCGGAGGCATTATTTCCCTGTCAAGATAAAAAACAGTTGCAATTGCAGCCTGTTCATTGTAGAATATAGGGAAGAAACAGGTCTTCCTTACAACGAAAGCAGAGATCTCATATCTCTGCTTTATCTTATCGGATGAATGCCGCAGGAGAGGAGGAAAATGGTATGTCAGAGAATGCTGTTACGGTTGAAAGCACGCTGAAGGCATTGCTGGCTGCGAAAAAATACTCCACGTTAAAAGATATCCTTGTTACCATGAACGGAGCAGATATCGCCGCTGTGTTTGAAGAGATGGAAGATGCCAGAATTCCGCTTCTGTTCAGGCTCCTCCCGAAGGAACTCGCCGCGGAGACATTCGTGGAAATGAACCCGGATCTGGAAGAGCTTCTGATCAAGGGCTTTTCGGATAACGAGCTGCGTGAAGTCGTGGATGAGCTCTATGTCGATGACGCCGTTGACCTGGTTGAGGAAATGCCTGCGAATGTCGTAAAAAGGATCCTTGCGCAGGCGGACCCGCAGATGCGTAAGGAAATCAACGAGATCCTCCGTTATCCGGACAATTCTGCCGGTTCCATCATGACGACAGAGTATATCTCTCTTCGTCCCAATATGACGGCTGATGAGGCCCTTGCCCGTATCCGACGCACAGCAGTGGATAAAGAGACGATTTATACCTGTTATGTTACCGAGAACCGGAAGCTGCTCGGCGTCGTCACGCTGAAGGATCTCCTTCTTGTCCGGGACGACGATACCAGAATGTCGGACGTGATGGACAAAAACGCCATAGCCGTTCATACCAGCGATGACAGAGAAGAAATTGCCCAGTTGCTTTCCAAATATAACTACATTGCTCTTCCCGTGCTGGACAGTGATGACCGCATGGTCGGTATCATCACCTTCGACGACGCGATGGACGTTATCGAAGAAGAGGCTACGGAAGACATTGAAAAGATGGCTGCTATTCTTCCTTCCGAGAAAGAATACCTCCGTTCGACTCCTCTGGATATTTTCAAAAACCGTATCCCGTGGCTGCTCCTGTTGATGATCTCCGCCACCTTTACCGGGATGATCATTTCCGGCTTTGAAAACGCTCTGGCAGCACAGGTTGTGCTGACGTCCTTTATTCCCATGCTGATGGATACAGGCGGTAACTCCGGCGGACAGGCATCCGTTACAATCATCCGTGCGCTTTCGCTCGGTGAGCTGGAGTTCAAGGATATGCCCTCTGTAATCTGGAAGGAAATCCAGACGGCCGTCCTGTGCGGCGTTACGCTGGCATCCGTCTGCTTCTTAAAGATCCTTCTCATAGACAAGCTGCTGCTCGGCAATGAGGAAGTGTCGATCATGGTAGCCTTTGTTGTCTGCGCAACCATGGCGGTAACCATTCTGGTAGCCAAGGTGATCGGCTGTACTCTGCCGATGTTCGCCCACAAGCTGGGGTTCGACCCGGCGGTGATGTCTTCCCCGTTTATCACAACCATCGTGGATGCGCTTTCTCTTCTGGTTTATTTCGGTTTCGCAAGCGCTATCCTCTTCCGATAGCAAATTCTATAATTATAAAGTGACAGAACTCCTTTTCCGGAATTCTGTCACTTTTTTTATTTACGGAACGTCGTGCTTCACGGTTTCCGGCGGCTGCTCCAGGAGCTCCGGATGCTGCAGATATCGTTTGAATGCCTTAAGTGCTCTGGAATAGCAGAAGCCGTCGCAAATACGCTCGTCGGAAACGACAGTGTATTTCATATATTTCCGTGTCTCAAAGTTGCCGTCGTCTTTCGGTTCTTTCCTTTTGTATTTATCTCCCATGCAGAGGAAAACCGGCAGGTTGCCGAAATCATACAGATGGTGATATACCGGCGGAATTCCGAGTGAGGCCATAGAGGTAAAGAAAATCGACCCGTGGAAGGGGCTGACTTCCAGTAGGGCTTCCGGAATCAATCCGAAGTAGTCCAGAAGCTTCAGCAGCCAGAATACGAACTTCTTCAGTAGTCCTGGGATGATGCGGATGATGCCGGCAACATTGTCAAACTCCAGGTCGTCCCCCTTGCGCCCTTCGGCAAAAAGATTTTCCACCTTCTCGCTGACTGTATAGAGAGTCTCTTCCGGAGTAAGATGAAGCTTGACGACCGTCTCTTCTCCGTCAATCGTCATCTTCTTTTTGATCGTCATGTTGAAAACGATATCCCCGTCACGTGAATAGATTTTCTGTCCGGAGATAAATCGGTTGATCATCGGGCATTCCGCAATTGCCCGGCAATACGCAGTCAGAAAAATCTGAAGTGCGGATAGATGCGGGATATCTTCTCTCCGCTTTGCGTGGATATAGTGGTCCATTTCCGTAACATCCAGTGTGTCCGCAAACATGGTGTGCGCGCCGTTACGGACCGGCATCGCATAGATGCCGACGTATGTCATAGGATCAAGCGAGCGCACAAGCCGTCCGTCGGGGCGGTCGCCCCAAAAGCGGTGATAAGCTCCGTCGTCATGTTCTTTCATGGCTGCGAGAAGCAAAAGAAAACCGCATACTGCCAGCGCATCAGGCAGGCATTCCGGCAGAGCGGCGCCGCCCTTAAGCTTAAAAACAAGAATAAGTGCCGTGCTGACGATCATTGCAGGGATTGTCGCCGTCTTCTTCAGGATTCCGGAGACAGCCAGCCCATAAAAAAGAATAACGGCTATATACACCACAATCGTCAGAACAGAAAGCCATTTTACATTGCCGGGTGACACAAGCAGCAGGCAGATTGCCGCTGCCGGTACCGCAGAGCGATAAAACAGCTCTTTTCCTCTTTTAGCTGTGATAAGCACAAACCAGCCTGCAGCCGCGAGCAGCAAAACAACGCGGACTCCAAAGAAATTCATGCGCAGGGAAAGGGCAAGCTTCACAGCCGCTGAAAGTATAACCAGCATTTCAGCCAGGATGACCGGCAGGCTGCCAGGCATCACATAAAAGGTTTTCAGCTTTTTCATAAAAACCCACACCCGCTTTGAAATAATATGCGTTATTATACATGAACTCTGTTAAAAAGAAAACCCCTTTATTGACGAA
>JAEEGL012617981.1_pt1 | contig 20777 bp, 13 predicted proteins | sample 9134231 | NCBI WGS metagenome assembly JAEEGL01 (sample SAMN16246548, study PRJNA631951) | gut metagenome | biome: gut microbiome; feature: rumen; material: fiber-attached | host: Bos | place: Iran: Karaj | collected 2018-10
GAAATACACCACAAACAGCTCACCCTCTGTTCCTGCATGCTTTTCACACGCTTTAAATCCGCTGAAATACACCACAAACAGCTCACCCTCTGTTTCTGCATGCTTTTCAGCGGATTTTCTGCCGGTAAAAATCTCATTATTGCCTAAAACATCAGGACATCATATAATCAAAAGCATGAAAATCATCGATAACGAAGTAAATCTAACAAGCCTTCCAAAACAAAATAAAAAGCTCCATGCGATAAGCTACATTCTGATTGCACTCTGGATAACCCTGATGGGAGTAATCATCTGGTTCTCCGACCAGCCCGATTACGTATCCCAGGAGCAGTCGCTCACCGTCGGAAAGTGGCTCTGCAATATTGTCGTACACGGCTACGAAAGCATGAACCAGACTACCCAGATCGAATATGCGAAGATGCTCGACCATTTCGTAAGAAAAAGCGCCCACTTCTGCGAATTTGCAGCTCTGGGCGCCCTTACCTACAATGCCGTATTTGTTTTATATTTCTATCTGACTCACAAAAAAGATGTTCTCTCCGCTGAAACCGATAGATACAAAAAGCTGTTTCTTTTTGGGAAGCCGCTCCTTACCCGTATCTTATTATCGGTATTATGGTGTGCTCTCTTTGCGGCATCGGACGAATTCCATCAGCTCTTCGTCATCGGAAGATACAGTTCTCCTCTCGATGTGCTTCTAGATACATGCGGATCCGCAACGGGGATCATGTTTATCGTACTGATCCTTTATCTTATCCGGCGCGCGAAGTCCGGACACACTAAATCCCATCATGCGAAATCCCGTCGCGAAAAATCTCGTCATTAAAATCCGGTGCGCGAAATCCCGTCGCGAAAAATCCCGTCATTAAACTCCGGCGCACGAAATCCCGTCACTAAAAGTTCCGTCACGAAAAGTCCAACGAGTAGAATCCCGTCACTCAAAATGATCATTCGTTCACGGTAACCTTTTCGGCAGGAAGATATTTTACCAAAGCCTTTTCCAGATCTCCGCCCTTTACAGGCTTCGACAGATAATCGATGAAACCGATCTTCCTGTATTCCACTTCGACTCCGTTAAGCGCATTCGCCGTAAGAACAACAACAGGAGTGTTCACATTTGCCCCCCGCGTTCTGATCTGCTTAAACGCCTCTACTCCGTCGGGAGAGGGCATCATATGGTCCATGAATATCAGATCGAATTTCTCCGTCTTACATCTCTCTATAGCTTCCTCTCCGCCACCCGCGGTCTGAACATCAACCTTCGTCTTCCCAAGGAGTGCCTTTACAACCTTTATGTTCATAGGTACATCATCAACGACAAGTATCCTTGCATCCGGTGCGATGAAGCTCTCTTTGTATTCCTTTCTCTCCGGAATGATATCCGCAGTGAATTTTCCTATCGGCTTCGGATCGGCTATCGCCTGCGGAACAATGACGGTAAAGCAGGAACCCTTGCCGGGCTCACTTTCAACGCTGATCTCACCATGCATCATGGTGGTAAGCTCCTTTGTGATCGTAAGTCCCAGTCCCGTTCCCTCGATATTCCTGTTTTTAGACTCATCCACCCTCTGAAATGCCTCGAAAAGAATCTTCTGATCCTCCTCGGAAATACCGATTCCTGAATCTATCACATCCATCTTCAAATGAGTGAATTTAGAATCTGTTTTTACCGCAGTTATCTTAACCTTTACAAAGCCCTCAGAGGTATATTTTATGGCATTCGAAAGAAGGTTTGAAAGAATCTGCCTGACTCTCATCTCATCGCCGAAAAGCACGCTCGGCAGAGTCTCATCGCACTCAATGATATATTCAAGCCCCTTATCCCTTGCCGCGGGCCCTAATATGTTATGGCAATCCCTTAAAACCTTATGAATACTGTAGTCCGCCTCAACGATCGACATCCTTCCGGCTTCGATTTTTGAAAAATCAAGAATATCATTCAGCAGTGACAAAAGGCTGTTTCCGGCAATCTTGATATTTTCGGCATACTCGATGAGCTTCTTGTCATTCGCCTCACGGATTATCATCTCATTCATTCCGAGAAGCGAATTCAGCGGAGTCCTTATCTCGTGAGACATATTCGCAAGGAAATTGCTCTTCGCGGCATTTGCCCCGTCAGCCTCCTCCTTGGCGATTGCAAGCTCCTGCATGACATAATATTCTTCGGTCACATCATCCACAAGAATGTACGAACCTAGGAAATTAGCCTTGCTGTCCGAGATCTTATTGAACGCGACACGATAATGCCTGTCCCTGATATTGCTGTTTCCCGAAGGCTTTACATATGTGGAAACTCCGGGGATCACCTCACTTACCGGTTTTCCGCAGACGGCCGTGGCAACCGGCTCAACATCAAGCGTGCAGCTCGTCTCATCTATCTTGAAATGTTTTTTTATAAAATCATTTACATAGATACATCTGGAATCAATGTCGAAGAGGATCAGACCTTCCCCCATCTCGTTGACCGCCCGTTTCATCGCCTGATTCGTGAGTATTCGCGGCACATAGCGCTCCGTAAAAAAGAAAATAAGCGAAGCCGTCAATGCATAAAACACCACCGAAAGATCGAGAGGCAGCTTGAACAACATATAGATAACATTCAGCACACCTACAAGCATAAGTACGAGTGCGATCGAAAAATACTTGTATTTATAAAAACCGTGGCTTTTACACGTTCTCACTATAAGATATACCATACAGCTGGCTACGCCGATGTAATCCAGGGTAAGATGCACATTGTAAAAGGGTTTTTGCTCGGTAAGAAGGAAAAAAGATCCGTTATTATTTACGAACTCATAGACCGTAAACTGATGGTGCAGAAAAAGATTCGCAAAAACCGAAGCAGAGTCCAGTATAACTACTACCAGACTCGGTACCGTAAGATATTTTATAAGTTTGTAATGTTCGGTGTAATATGCACAGAAGGCCGAAAGTGCGAGCAGCATCCAGTCAAGGCTCGCAAAATAGAAACAGTACGCGATTTCCGAGACAACATCGCTCATTGAAAAAGCGATAACGATGTTAGATATCATCGCAACTATCGCCATATAGATCGTTCTGCAAAGATAGAGGCCGTAGTTCTTCTTGATCTTGCTGACTTCTTTGAGGACAAAACATAATTCAATTATTGAGAGTACTACGAAAAAGGAGAATAAAATCTTGCCATGCATGGCGTATCCCTCACATTAAGATTATGTCCATCCCCCATCAATGGTGATGACCTGACCTGTAAGATAATCCGGCATATTCACAAGGCCGAAGACAGCATCCGCCACTTCCCCGGGCTGCCCCATTCTGTCCGCCGGTATTGAATCAACAACACTTCTTTTTTCTTCATCGGAATAACATGCGTTCATATCCGTATCGATCATCCCCGCCGCAACGGCGTTAACGGAGATCCCCGAGGGAGCAAGCTCCTTGGCAAGCGCTTTTGTAAAAGCGTTCACTCCACCCTTTGAAGCGCTGTAGCAAACCTCCATGGAAGCCCCGGCATTCCCCCAGACCGAAGAAATATTTATGATATGTCCCGAATGCTTCCTGAGCATAAGCGGGATCGCATATTTGCAATGATAAAAAACGCTGTCGAGATTGGTGCCGACAACCTTGTGCCATTCCTCGGGGCTCATCTCATGAAGAAGCCCAAGATATGAGATTCCGGCATTGTTTACAAGCACATCGAGGCCGTTTTCAAAAAACGGATCCTCAAAAAGCTTTCTGACAGCCTCATGATCCGAGACATCGAGCTGTCTGCAGATACAGTCTATATTATACTTTTCTTTAAGATCTTTCGCAATATCCGATAATTTCTCAAAACTGTTCCTGCAGGTAAGGGCTAAACTATAGCCCTCCGCAGCAAAGCGCCTGCAGACTGCCTCCCCGATACCGCGTGAAGCACCGGTTATTAAAGCTGTTTTCTTTTCAATATCCATTTCTTATCCCGTGTTTTAATATCTCAAACCATCAAGCTGATGCCTGTTACTTAGCCAAAAAACTTTCCGCGTCATCAAGGCTCTTGTATCCGTACAGCCTGCAGCTGTTTTCCATTGTCATCTTTGCAAGATTCCTGCCTTCGCGGTAGAGCCCCACGATAAATCCTGCGTAAAGTTGGAGCATCTTGTCGGAATATGTGCTGATCTCTCCCCTAAGATAAGTCTCGTATGAAGTATCAAACCGTCCGTCATCATAAGTATGAACCGTTCTCGCCTGTCCTGCAAGAAGCGGGTATTGTTTTGAGAATTCTTCCATCCAGCCCACCTGGATACGGCAGATCTCCTCGATAATCGCTTTCTTTTCCTCAGAAAGAGGCGGGAAATTATCCTTGATCTCCTCATATTTTTCGGGAGCGGTGCTCTCCATCATGCGCCCGTACTTCTCAGTGATAAGATTATGTCCCAGCTTGGATTCTCTCTCAAAATCATAGAGATACTGTAGGAGCATGGTCCTGTTCCATGTCAGATACTGACTTCTCCGCATTATCCCGAAGGTCGGCCAGTCATTCTGGCAGGATGCCCTTCCGCCCTCATTCTGAACCTTGTCAAATTCAGCAAATTCAGCCTTCGCGATCATCATAGTAAGTTCTTCATCGGACTGAGTGGAAAAGAGACTCTTCATCATAAGTTCCTCAGTCTGATGATCCAGATACGGATCTATATCGCTGATATAATCGCAGACATAGAGCTCCTTTGCCAGAGCTTCCCCGATCTTTTCAAATACCGCCGGAAGATCAGTTTCCGAAAGCACCGATGTCGATTTTCTTTCTCTGCTCACCGTTTTTTCAGAGCAGAGAATAACAGCGTGCAAGCCCTCCTGCAGCGCACTTCCACCGATAAGTCCTTCCAGCCCCTTAAAGAGCCATTTATCGTGGGGCGGAAATCTGTTTTCGATATAATATGCAAGCCGGCATGCGCTTCTTATGGCATCCGCCTTCATGATCTCTGCCGTCACTTCATCACCGCGCTTAATGCACCTGATAAGATTATACTGTCCGGCCTGTGAAAACTCTGCGCAGCTCTGTGCAAGCTTTCTGAACAATATGCTCTCGGGATAACCAATGGCTATTTTCTCCCTTAGCGCCGAGAAGACGCCTTTTTGATCAAGCCATACCTCTCCGTTGATAAAAGCGGAAAGCGAAGCATCGCTGACAGATGTCCAATCCATCTCTTCCCTAATCTTTTCCGGATCGCTCTGCCATACACCCAGATGCTTCCTGCAAAAATCAGAGAGCTTTATGACTCCTCTCCTGCCGGTCCCCTGCACAGTGGCGGCTCTTTTATATCCGGCAAATTCTGAAGGAAGAGCCTCATAGCTTTTCTCCAGATCTTTGCCGATCTTTTCATAGGTCTCATCACTTATCCAGATACAGAATTCAGGGCCCCAGTCGTGATCCCTCGAAAACTCATCATCAAATCCGTAGCAATCAGAGCCCTCTCCCGCAAGTCCCACCGCAAGCTCGCCCATATAGTCCGCAAACCTGCTTTCAAGCATCGGAAGTCCGATCTGCATAAAATATTCACGGCAGATGTCAAGGCCTTTTTTCTCCGTATCTCCACAACTTGCTGTTCCATTTTCAGATTCATTCCCGGAATTATCATTTAGCTGTCTTTCAGACTCTTTCCCGGCATCTTTTCCGGATTGCTCTGCACATTGTTCTTGTGCAAGTTCCATACAGGTATGATAATTTTCCTCGAGCCTCTTATAATAATCATTCCTTCCCAGAGCCTGCTCCATTATCTCCATGGCAGTCCTGTAAATTCCGACCGCCTCGGAATATTCCCCTTTGATATAATAATAGCTTCCTATCGCAGAGAGCGCAGCGGCAAAATGTCCGTCCTTTACCCCAAGCTTTTCGAAAATCTCCACAGACTTTATTGCGTGCTCATAGCCCTCTTCAAGCTCACCAAGCTGCATGCAGGTCCCCGCAATATTTGCCCTCGAGACCGCCTCCTCGTACTTATCGCCCCTTGCGATCACGATCTCCAGAGCCTCACTAGGTTTTTCTTTTGCGCGCGAATAATCCTGCACTTCCTGATAGAGAAGCGCCTCATTGTTGTACAGGCTCGCCACGAGAAGTCCGTCGGTTTTAGGGAGAGATTTGTAAATCTCCTCGACCTTTCTGTATTCCTCCATAGCGTCGGCAAGTCTTCCGCCCGCCCTGTATGCAGTCGCTATATTAAGAAGGGATGTCGCATAGGGCACCGATTTCTCGGGAAGGATCGTGCCGGCAACTTCCTTTATCTCATCCGCTACCTTATACGCATCCTCAAATCTTGAGCATTCCCGGTAGTAGCCTATGAGCTCATTCAAAAGCTGCAGCAGTGCTCCGCCGTCTCCCTCATCAACCGCAACGCTTATCGCAGAGAGAAGGAGTTCTTCGACCTCCTCCGCCCTATTCTCATTAAATAACCTGTCTTCTGCTTCTAAAACCCCTGAAATATCCATATATTATCCTCATATTGTTTGCGAACATTTGTTCTATTTTTTCTTGATTATCTCTGCTATATATGCTATTATATATATGCAGGGTAAAACCTGCAGAGGTGTATCCTAACGGTAAGCGGTTGCCCCTCCTGTGCGGAGGGGAAATCTTTTTCTTCCCTCCGACTATATAAGGAGGGATGCTTATGACAGTGTTTGAATTTATTTCATTATTGTCTTTTGCGATAACGGTATTCCAACTGGGATATCTTTTCGGAAGCGAAAGAAAAAAGAAATAACCGCTACTTCCCTGGGTAAGCGGTTATTTCTTGATTAACTATCAACCTAGGGGCAACCGTGTACTACGGTTACACCTCTTTTATATATTACACCTAAGCCGCTTCTTCGTCAATCTATTTCGCATAAAACACTTATTATCACTCGGCGATATGCCCCTTCGCCTTAATGACCTCTATGACGGAATCAACGTACCTCTCGCAGATCTCTCCGGTTGCGGCCTCCACCATCACGCGGATAAGCGGCTCGGTTCCGCTCTCTCTCACAAGGATCCGCCCTGTATCTCCGAGTTCCCTGGAAACCTTCTCGACTGCTGCCTGGACATCGGGATCGTTCTGCGCATCGGGCTTACTCTTCACACGGACATTCTTGAGTACCTGAGGATAGTAGATAACGGGAGCAGCCAGCTCGCTCATGGGCTTTTCCTTTGCAAGCATAACCTCCATCATCTTAAGGCTGGTAAGGATTCCGTCGCCGGTTGTAGCATATTTTGAGAAGATGATATGACCGGACTGCTCACCGCCGATACGGTGTCCGTTCTTAACCATGTTCTCATATACATACTTGTCTCCAACCGCAGTCTTCTCATACTCTATCCCGGCTTTGTCAAAGGCCTTATAAAGACCGAAGTTTGACATTACGGTCGTAACGACCTTATTGTTTATGAGCTTTCCGCGCTCCTTCATGTACAATCCGTAAATATATAGGATATGATCACCGGTGATCACATTTCCCTTCTCATCCACGCAGAGACATCTGTCCGCATCTCCGTCATAGGCAAACCCTACATCAAGTCCCTTTTCAACCACGAACTTCTGAAGATGCTCGATATGAGTGCTCCCGCAGTCGGTGTTGATATTGAATCCGTCGGGATTGTCGTTCATAACATAAACCTTTGCCCCGAGCGCCTCAAAAACTCCTCTTGCGATAGACCATGCCGATCCGTTGGCACAGTCAAGTCCCACTCTCTTATCCTTAAAGCTGAACTTTGACATTGAGATCAGATAACCGATATAGCGGTTACGTCCGGCCACATAGTCAACTGTGCGTCCGATATCGCCCATCACTGCCTCGGGCACTTCAATCTCTCCGTCTATGTACTGCTCTATCTTGAGGAGAGTTTCCTCATCCATCTTTTCGCCGTTATTATTTACAATCTTAATTCCATTATCGTAATAAGGATTGTGGGATGCGCTTATCATGATACCGCAGTCGAAATCATCAACCCTTGCGATATAGGAAACCGAAGGAGTCGTAGTAACATGCATGATGTATGCATCGGCTCCGGAAGCCATAAGTCCCGTGCAGAGCGCATACTCAAACATATAGCTTGAGCGCCTGGTATCCTTTCCGATAACGACCTTGGCCTTTTTGCCTATCCTTGCGCCGTAATACCATCCAAGGAATCTTCCGATCTTTATCGCATGCTCATAATCGAGTCCTTTGTTAGCTTCGCCTCTGAAGCCGTCTGTTCCGAAATACTTGGCCATTTTCCGCCTCCGAAAAAATATTACTTAGAATTCTCTCTTTTCAACGATCTCGCCGCTGGTCTTTAAGATGCTGTTTCTCGGAACAACACCTCTCACGCTGGTGGTGGGATATACATTGCTGTTTCTTCCGATCACGGTGCCGGGATTGCAGACAGCATTACAGCCGACCTCAACATGATCTCCGAGCATCGCGCCGAATTTCTTCAGTCCGGTCTCGATCTTCTCGGTTCCGTTGTGAACGATAACGGGCTTCTTGTCAGACTTGACATTTGATGTGATCGAACCTGCGCCCATATGACTGAAATAACCTAAAATACTGTCCCCGACATAATTATAATGGGGCACCTGAACCTTATCAAAAAGAATGACATTCTTAAGCTCCACGGAATTACCGACTACGCAGTCCGCTCCGACAAGAGCTGAGCCTCTGACAAAAGCGCAGTGACGCACTTCGGTGTTCGGTCCGATAATGCAGGGAGCCCCGAGATATGCGGAAGGAAAAACCTTGGCGGTCTTGTGTACCCAGACATTTTCCGACACTTCCTCGTAATCATCGGAAAGACCTTTTCCGATCTCAATGATCATGTCCGATATGCCCTTTAATGCCTCCCAAGGATAAGTGAATTCCGAAAGATAATCTCCTGCGAGAGTATGATCCAAATCATACATTTCTCTGATCGTATACATAGCTGGTCTCCTCTAATTATTCTACCGTAACGCTCTTAGCAAGGTTTCTGGGCTTGTCGACATCAAGTCCCTTTGCAACTGAGGTGTAATATCCGAGAAGCTGAAGCGGTATGATCGCAAGGCTTCCGATAAAGTGATCATCAACCTTGGGGATATAAACCACGAAATCGCACTGATCCTCCACATCATACTTTCCGTACTCGGTAACGCCCATAAGATATGCACCGCGGCTCTTGCACTCCACCATGTTGGAGATAGTCTTCTCATAGACATCATCCTGGGTAAGAGATCCGATAACCAGCGTGCCCTCCTCGATAAGAGAGATCGTGCCATGCTTTAATTCTCCTGCAGCGTAGCTTTCTGAGTGGATATAGCTGATCTCCTTCATCTTAAGGGATCCCTCAAGGCTTATCGCATAATCGATGCCCCTTCCGATAAAGAAGATATCTCTGGCAGCGGCATATTTAGCGGCAAACCACTGGATCCTCTCCTTATCCTCCAGACTCTTCTCGATCTTTGCGGGGATCGAAAGAAGCTCATCGATATAGTAAGAATACTTATCATCGCTCTCAAGTGTTCCGAGAGCTTTGGCAAAACTGATCGCAAGCATAAATCCGCAGACAAGCTGGCAGCTGTATGCCTTGGTGGTCGCAACCGAGATCTCCGGGCCTGCGAGGGTGTACATCACATGGTCGGCCTCTCTGGCGATGGAACTTCCGACAACATTCACGATAGCAAGTGTCTTAAGTCCCTCCTGCTTTGCAAGCCTTAAAGCCGCAAGCGAATCCGCCGTCTCTCCGGACTGCGAGATAACCACAACAAGCGCGTTCTTGTCAAGCTTCATCTTTCTGTATCGGAACTCCGAAGCAAGCTCGCACCTCACGGGAACACCGGCGATATCCTCGATAACATACTGTGCCTCCATTCCCACATGCCATGCAGAACCGCATGCCACGATATAGATCTGGGACACGCTCTTTATGATATCATCCGACAGACCAACTTCACTTAGATCGATCCGGCCGTCCTTTATATACTTGCTCAATGTATCGGAAACCGCCTTGGGCTGCTCGTGGATCTCCTTCATCATAAAATGCTCGAAGCCGCCCTTTTCCGCAGCCTCGGCCGAGAAAGTGATCTCGACGGATTCCTTCTGAATCTCATCACCGTCAAGGTTAAAGAATGTTACTTCTCCCGCCTTGATACGCGCCATCTCAAGATCCCCGATATAATAAACATTCTTAGTATGCTTAAGAATTGCCGGTACATCGGAAGCGATGAAGGATTCACCCTTCTCGACTCCGATGATCATGGGGCTGTCTTTTCTGGCAACATATATCTCACCGGGATAATCAGTAAACATTACCTCCAGCGCGTAAGATCCTCTCACACGGACAAGAGTCTTTGCGATGGCATCGATGGGACCTACCTTATATTTTTTATAATAATAATCAACAAGCTTGATAAGAACTTCCGTATCGGTCTGGCTGTAGAATGCGTATCCGTGCTTGGAAAGCTTATCCTTCAGCTCTACGAAGTTCTCGATTATTCCGTTGTGTACACCGACAACCTCAGATACCACAGGTCCCGAACCCGAGCCCGTGCAGTTGCCCGATACATGAGGATGAGCATTGATCTGGCTCGGCGCACCGTGAGTAGCCCATCTGGTGTGACCGATACCGCAGTTACCCTTTATTGCCTTTCCTCCGTCGGTCTTATTCTCAAGCTCAACAAGCTTTCCAACCGACTTAACAACAACAGAAGGCTCCTCTCCGTCCCTTACGGCAAGTCCTGCTGAGTCATAACCTCTGTACTCAAGCTTTGACAATCCGTCCAAAAGTATCGGGGCGGCCTGGCGCCTTCCAACATATCCTACTATTCCGCACATATAATTTTGTCCTTTCTCTAAAGTGGACCCGCCGAAAACATTTTTCCGTCACCGGCCGATCTTTTCACTTTTGCGGTCATTCTACAAGTCAAAATTTTACCATACGGAAAAAGGCTTAGTAAATATTTTTTTCCTTAATATTTCTTTAGAATATCAAGCAAAATCACGTTTTCACAGTATTTTTCGGCGCAAAAACCGCCCGGATCATTTCCGGGCGGTAATTCTTTTTCATCCTCTGAAATCGATATGCTGACCAACTTTCAGCTCATCGGCTGTGCGAATGCTGTTAAGTCGCTGATTCTGATAATAGTCATCGATCTTTTTCATAAGATCTTCCACACTGTTTGCAGTGATCAGTACGGTATCGTCATCGACCTGCTCATGATCCTCCTTGTGAGAATCCATATAGCTCTTGATCTTCTCGTCGATCCGTGCTTTTTCCTTCTCGGGATCAAGGAAATTCCCGGTCTCTTCGCTTCCGTTTTCGCGAAGCTCCTTCATTTTTTCCTTGTGAGCTTCCTCGAGCTTCTCCTCCTGCTTTGCAGCGATCCTTGCTCTCTGAGCTTCGGAAGTCTTCTTGAGCGCCGCAAAGTAAGTAGCTGTACCGTTGTCGTTGATGGTAAGTCCGTAGCCCTTGACATTGTCTCCCTGGCCGGAGCTCTCCATCTGCTTTTTCAGCTGCGCGAGACCGTTTGAAGCCTGGGCGATCATATTCTCATACTTTGCCCTGAAATTCTCGTCCTCTGCCATTCTCTCGACCTTTTCCTCGTCGATGAGAACAACGGTCCTGTAAGGATTGGCGAAGCTTCCCGCCATTGCTTTGGCGTTTTCCTTCTGATCCTTGCTGACAAGCACGAAATCCATCTTGCCGAATCTGCTCTTTAAATCCTCGTAGTACTTTGCCGCTTTCTCGGAAAGCTGCGGCTTGCCGACTGTTCTGCCGTAGTCGGTTCCGGCTTTTTTCTCTTCGCGGGCGGCTGCTGCCGTATCCGTTTTCTGCGTCGTAGGCGGGCTGTACGTCTTGTTAACGTACTGACTTCCCGTAACGCCTGAAATACCAGTACTCATATAGTAACCTCCTTGTCATTAAACGCAAAATCCGTTTTGCGCTGTACCGGTATAACGCTTTTTAATTCCGGCCGTGAATTATCCTGCGTTATACTAACTGTTGCAACCAAATCAAGTGTAAAATCCGCTTTGAATGGTTTTCAAAGTCTATATCGGTAAAACTTTACCGAAACTTTATACCTAGAATAAAAATATTTATTCTTTTTTCTCAGCATCTTCCGCATTCACTTCTTCAGATATATTTTCCGTCTCCGAAATGTTTCCTGTTCCGGAAGCATTTACCGTTTCGGAAATTATTTCTTCAGCGCTGCTGCCCTGCTTCATCCTCTCCTCATAGTCGCTTCCCGGCATCGGCTTTGCATAGAAGTAACCCTGGATCATGTCGCAGCCCTGCTCGGCCAGGAAATCAACCTGCTCGCGCATTTCCACGCCCTCCGCAACAGTGCGCATGTTCAGGTACTTTGCAAGCTTTATCGCCTCCGCAACAACGATCTGTCCGCGCCCGTCGCCCTGCTCTCCGCGGAAGAATTCCGCATCAAGCTTTAGTACGTCAAGCGGCATATCCTTTAAGGAATTAAGCGATGAATAGCCCGATCCGAAATCGTCCATCGAGACTGCAAATCCATAGCCCTTAAGCCTTCCGATTGTGGTGAGGAGCGCCTTCTTATCATCAAAGAATGCACTCTCCGTCAGCTCTATCTCGATATACTCGTGAGGACAGCCTTCGGAATCGACAAGATCCCTTATCTGTTCGGCTAGATCATCCTCAATAAAATGAGCTCTCGAAACATTGACGGAAACGGGTACACATTTATATCCCGCATCAAGCCAGCGCTTCTGATCCCTTGCCACATGCCTTATCATATAATGATCGATCTTGGTAATGAAACCGTTCTGCTCAAAGATCGGGATTATCCTGTTCGGAGTAACGAAGCCGTACTCCGGAGACTGCCAGCGGATAAGAGCCTCAGCGCCGGTGAGCTCGTCATTCTGAGGATTGTACTTCGGCTGATAATAGATAAGAAACTCTTCATTGTCAAGTGCCGCTTGCTGCTTTTCATGGACAATATCTATCCATTTCTGGTCCGCTATCATCTTATCATCGAGAAGAACAACGCCGGAATCATCCGAACCCGCCAGCTCATCTCTGGCGGCGCATGCATAATTGTACTCCTTCTCGATATCTATTATTACCCTGCCCTTTTTATCCTTTTCGGAGGAAACGGACACATCCACGACTGCGATCCCGGCATGGAAATTAAACTTGTGCTCATCGCTTATCTGCTGAAGCTGCTCTATTATATGGGTTACTCTCTTCTTTATGCGCTCCTCATCGGAGTATTTAAGGAGCAGTGCAAAGGATGAACCCGCCGCGTGTGCAATATATTCCTTTTTAATCCTGTTCTTTTCAAGGATCTCCGAGATTCTGTACAGCATCTCCTCTCCCTCGGAAAGTGAATGGCATATGCAGAAATTCGAATACTTTACGACATCGATGGTGACAACGGCGTAGGTCCTGTTTCTGTTTCTTCTTTTTCTGATAAGCTGATTTCCGTAGAATGAAAACCAGAGCCAGTTGTGTCCCTTTGTCACTGGATCGGTGAAAAGCAGTTTTATCGTTTTCTGTCTTCTTACTGCATTTACAATGGCATTGACGATAAGCACTATCATGACGATCATCATGATTGCGGAGATCACTCCGAAGAAAGCAATCACATAGAATACATCCGTGAGTCCAAGGTCAACGTCCAGCTTAATGAAAATATGATACTTACCGTCCATCACGGACATCTCAACCCAGAATGGCACCGTTGCTATATTATTATTTAAGTCTCCGAATGAAAGCTTATCTGCGGGATTATCTTTCAGATATCTGATAAGTTGAACAAGATCTACTGCCGACTCATCCCCGTTTTCCGTAACAAAAAAGCCTATGGAAGAATTTGAATAAAGCCTGAATCTGCTATCCGCTATAACGATATTCAAATTGCTCCCACTGTCAAAAAACTCCGGCTCTCCCTTGCTGAAGAGCACATTATTCTTATTTTCATCCGTAATGTAATAATCGTGCCCGAGCATGTCAACTCTTTGCCTGATAGCCTCAAAGCCTTCCTCGCCGGAGATTCCCGAAGCTTCAAGTGTCTCTACGATCGATGAGGCCTTTTCTGTCTCGGTTCTCACCTTGCTTTCAAAAAAGTATCCGAGAAACAGGGAAAAAGCGGCTGCAAATACCACATAGATACATAATGATGCAAACACGAATACCACAAATCCCACCCAGGTGGTATTTCTTGTAAGATTTCTTAAGCTGACCTCATTTCTTTTCTTTTTTCTGCTCCTGCTCATTTTCTCTTTCCTTAAAATAATCAAATAGCCAATGGTTAGTTATGAATTATCATCAGTCACTTGTCTGTAATGCTAAGCAATGTATCATATCCTGCTATGCATTGTATCTTACCTTGATCAGCATCGCCTCATAGGGCTCTAACATCATAAAGTCCGTCGGGAAGATCACCGGCGATCCCGGTATGTCTTTCTCAGGATAATTCGTGAGTGCCAGAGTTCCCATGTGTCCCCTGAATTCCTGAGGAAGAACGAAAGGTATTCTCTCCTCCGCAAATGAACAGATCACGACATAAGCTTTATCCTCAAACCGTCTCTCGTACATATAGACGTAAGGGTGGGACTTCTCATACTCCTTATAGCTTCCGTATGTAAGGACCATGCTCTTTTTTCTGATTTCTATGCACTTCCGGTAGAAGTTCAGAATACTGTTTTTGTCCTTTTCCTCGGCCTTGACATTTATTCTCTTGAAATTGGGATTCAGATAAAACCAGGGCTTTACATCCGAGAATCCCGCATATTTACCGTCATTCCACTGCATCGGCGTCCTTGAGGAATCGCGGCTCGATACATGGATCCTGTGAAGCCTCTCCTTGGGATCATCCTTTACATGATACTTAAAATAATTGTTGATCGATGACACATCGATATATTTATCTATCGAAGACAGGCGGATGTTTGTCATTCCGATCTCCTGCCCCTGATAGATAAAGGGTGTGCCCTTGAGGAAAAGATAGGAAAACGCCAGCGCTGTTCCGCTCTTTACATGGAATTTCTCGCTTCCGTACCTGCTGATGATCCTCGGGTGATCATGATTTTCAAGATAAAGCGTGTTCCAAGCCCTGCCGGCAAGCTTATACTGCCATTTTGATAGCGCCTTCTTGAGCCTTATCAGCTTAAAAGGCCTGTGAATATACTCCGTGAAAAGACAGTCCGCCGTCATATGGTCGAAGGAAAACATCATGTCCAGCGACTTCGTCTCTCCCGATAAATACTTCAGTGCATTCCCCACACTCGTCATCGGGCCTTCACCGATCTGTAGCGCTCCGTACTCATCACACACCTCACGAAATTCCTTCATGTACTCGTGGATATGCGGTCCGTCCTTGTAGTGCATCATGCTTCCGATTATCGGAAGAAAACCTATACCGTTGGGGAGTCCCTCGCGCTTTGAGATAAAATTGATGACATCCTCGCGGAACCCGTCAACTCCCATATCAAGCCAAAACCTTAAAATATTCTTGACTTCCTCCCGCACCTTTGGATTATCCATGTTAAGATCGGGCTGCTTCTTCGCAAAAAGATGAAGATAATACTGTCCGCGCATCTTATCGTATTCCCAGGCAGAACCCTCCAATATTGAATCCCAGTTGTTGGGCTTATCCCGCCAGATATAATAATCGCTGTAGGGATTGTCCTTGCCCTTCCTGCTCTCCTGAAACCATCTGTGCTCATCGGAGGTATGGTTGATCACAAGATCCATTATGACCTTCATTCCCAGATCATGAGCCTTGTCCAGCACCTTCTTAAACTGATCGAGATCACCGTAATCCGGATGAATGTTGCAATAATCCGAGATGTCATAACCGAAATCCGCATTGGGCGATGGGTACAGAGGGTTGAACCAGATAGCCGTAACTCCGAGGGATCTTATGTATTCGAGTTTGTCGTATACTCCGTAAAGATCTCCTATTCCGTCGTGATTTCCGTCCGCAAAGCTGCGGATCCAGATCTGGTAAAATACCGCTGTCCTGTACCAGTCCCTGCCTGAAGTTTTCACTTACAATACGCCTCTTTTCATTTATCTCTTTTTTGTTTTTTCGCTTATCTCTTTTTGCTGTTTTATAATTTTTTTTATGCTTATTTACTTATCTTTTCTCCGGATGATCCACTCATCCTCGCTCAATATCTCTTCCCGGATCTTTTCCGGAAGTTCCATAAGCTTCTTGAATCTCTCCGTCACATCAGCCGCGGCCTCAATAAGAAGATCAGACTTCTGCCTTCTCTTTTTCCCGAGAGTGCCGTCCTTTGCCTCCTCGCGGATCTCTTCATATCTGGTATATGCGTTCTTAACGCTGTCCTCCCAGGAAATGTATATCTCGTTCATGGCATTCTCGCCGACCTTGTGTACCGCATCCATATCCGCGCATACTCTCTCAAGAAGGACAGCCATCGAATCGGCATTCTCCTCAATAAGATAACCGTTTCTTCCGTCCGCGATCCCCTCCGCGGCGCAGGAGCCCTTGATAAGAACCGATCCCAGCGAACATGCGGCCGCCTCGCGAACAACTATCCCGTTCGTGTCATAGGTCGACGGGAAAAGGAAAAGATCACATCTTGTGTATATCGCACGAAGCTCCTCACGATCCCTGATCGGCCCGGTGAATATGACCTTCTTCGAAAGCCCGTACTGCGAAATCTTTTCTTTCATCTCCGGCTCGTAGTCGCCGCTTCCGACAAATACCATGCGAAAATCCATTCCCCGGTCGCGAAGCTTTTTCATCGCGTCAAGAATGATCGGAATCCCCTTATAGACCATAAGCCTTCCGACAAAGAGAAATACCGGAACATCCTCCGGTAGATCATAACCACCGGTTACTTCTTTTACCTTTTCCTCCGAAGCTCTTCCTCTTGCGAAATCGACGCCGTTGGTCATTACGCGGTAATCTCCTTCAAAGCCGAGGCTCCTTAAATTCTCGCCGGCTCCCTCCGATACCACCCATACCTCATCGCAGGCGGTTATATTGTTTACAAGAGCCTTCAGTGTCTCTTTTTTAAGGAATCCGTTTCCGAGAGCCTTGGCAATATCAACATCAAATTTCGTATGGTATGTGAAAACAACGGGAGCTCCCGTCTCGTACTGAAGTACCCTGGCCATAAGCGTCGACGCCGCCGGGCAGTGAGTATGTATGATATCGGGCCCGAACTGTGCCATCTGAGCGATCTCGCGCACCGAAAGAAGATAACCGGTCCTATAACCGGCGGTTAGTTTTGTAGTATCAAGACTCGGATAAGCTATGACTCTATATGGATAGTTTTCATAATCCGCATCGGGATAGCGGGGCGTTCCCACAACAACATTTGCACCAAGATTCTCGGTGAGTATCCTCGCATAGTTCATTACCGTATTTGCGACTCCGTCGATGACCGGTGGAAAAGAATCGTTTAAAAGACATATCTCCATGGCATATCTCCTCAAAAATACAAATCGCTTACCGTTCTAATTGTATCACATACAAAATTTAAATTCCATTTTTTGTAATTCTGTTAAGGATAAATAAGGTTATGTTAAGGTAAAAAACAGCCCCCTTACTTTCATAAGGGAGCCGCTGATTTTGCAGATTGTTTAGCTAATGGTCTTGGTCATATCGAAACGATGAACTATCGTCGCATCGGGATCGGTATTTCTGAAATTGCTGAGGTTGATACCACAGTTAGCGGGATCGTCAACAACATACTGATACTCGGTAACGGTACATACATCAGTATCAAAATCAAATTCCTGAATGATCAGAGCCTTCTGATAATTGTCTGAACTGATCCAGTTATAATAATTGTCTACCGTAACGGTATAAACCTTTTTACCGTTTATATTGACAATACGTCCGCTGCCTCTCATGGTATTTTCACTGCCGTAATCCGATACATAGATATAAGAGTAGTCCTTAGAGATCTCTATGTTCATGCTCGCATCTTTGGAATCAAGACTGTGATGACCGCCGTAAACCTTTTTATAATACAGGATATCATCAAGCGAGAGTGTATATATATCTGAGGTGATCGGCTTATTGATGTAGTAATAATACAGATATGTTGAATCCGTATTAGAGAAAGCATAATGGCAGTCAAGATACCAGTTGTAAACCATTGAAAGCTTCGTAGTATCGTTATATGAGGTGTGGTACTCATAAACGATGTTATCCGAAAGAGCTACCCAATAATTGTCATATGAAGAAAACGACTGCTTCTGATACTCGTAGCATTTCTTTGCCTTCTCAGCATCGTCGAAAACATATTTCTCTCTTCTGGTTCCGATCTCTATGCCATCCTCATTAAATGAGGTAAGTGTATACTCTTCACAGGCAACTGAATCATTTCCATCCCAGAGACTGCTGGATTTTGAGTACGAAAGGATATAATCATCCGTATCTGCATAGAAGTATGTCTCATCATCGGGATCTCTTCTCGACATCATTCCGAATCTGTCGCTGTCATCATATCCGTCCGGTGCAATATGGAATCCGCCGGTGAATCTTGTAAAGCCGATCCACATGTTCTCATCGTTTTCAGCGTCCTTGGGAGCTTTTCCGTCGAAATTCAGATAGGTATAATCCGGATCCACGGAGTAGTTAAAGTTTGCACCTTCACTTGTGTAAACGTGAGCGGAGATATATGATCCGTACTCATAATTAGCCTCGTCATAATCCTTCTCTTCGCCGCTGTACTCAAGAGTTCTGTCATCAGTTATGAGACTGAACTTAAGATTTCCGTCAGATGCGGCTTCTACATTAAGATATCCCTTAAAATCGGAATATGAATCGGGAAGCCAGATTCCTTCCCAGTCAGCCTTGAATTTCTTTTCGCTGCTTCCGCTGCTTGCACTGTTTCCGCTGTCAGTGCTTCCCGAAGCCGTGCTTTCTCCGCCGCCTGCGGATGTGCTGCTTCCGGAATCGGAAGATGCACCGCCGTCATTGCTTGTCGAAGCCCCACCATTGTCATCATTTCCGGAATCATCTCTGCCGGAATCATCTCTGCCCGAATTATCACTCACATTACTGCTTCCGCTTCCGCTACTTCCGCTTCCGCCGCCGTTAACAGGTCCTCCCTGTCCTCCGGTACAAGCGGTAAGTGATAAAACCATGCCTGCAACAAGCAATAAAGAAACAAATTTTTTATTTCTCATTATACCTCTTCCTTTCTGAATTCGCTGTGATGTAGCACTGCTTCATATAATGATTTAAAAAAAACACATAAGTATATTACCAAAAAAAGATTTATTGCGCAACAAAGCCCGGCAATACCAATCAGGCGCCCTTATCATGCCCACATCACGTCGACATCATGCCTCCATCACATCGACATCATGCCCACATCACGTCGGCATCATGCCCACATCACGTCGACATCATGCCTCCATCATGCTTTTCTCGGGAAAATGATCGTTATCTTGGTTCCCTCTCCGGGTTCGCTCTCCATCGTCACATCAGCATCATGGTACATGGCTCCGTGCTTCACGATGGAAAGACCGAGGCCGGTTCCTCCAACCTCTTGAGAATGGCTCTTGTCCACTCTGTAGAAACGCTCAAAAACTCTCTTCTGGTGCTCAGTGGGTATTCCGATTCCGGTATCCGCCACCGAGAGCTTGATTGAAGAGTCGTCACATACAGTCTCCATAGTGACCTTTCCGCCGGGATAATTGTATTTGACCGCATTGTCACACAGATTCAGTATCATCTCATTAAGGACCTGCTTGATGCCCATGATCTTTACGGGTTCACCGACAATCTCTATGTTGATATTGTTCCTGTCCGCAACAGGCTTCATCTTTTCGGCAACATCCTTTGTCAGCTCGTAAAGATCGACCTCTTCCTTCGGTGGAAGATCGACCTCCTCATCAAGTCGCGAAAGTTTTTTGATATCGTCGATAAGTGCGCTAAGCCTGTGAGATTCCTTATTTATTCCCTTGGTATATTCAGCCGTTTTTTCTTCGGAAACGTTCCCCTGGGATAAAAGCTCGGCATATTTTGCAATGGAAGTGATGGGCTCCTTGAGTTCATCCGTCATATTTGCGGAAAATTCCCTTCTCATCTCCTCGCGAAGCTTGGCCTCCTCCTGGATCAGCAGCTTCTGTTCGCTTATCTTTTCAAGAAGGGGAGTAAGCTCAGGGTATGGGCTGTGTCCGTGATCATCAAGATTCATATTGTTTATGGGCGTCACGATCTGTTTTGCAACACGGAATGCCATGATTCCCGAGATCATAAGTACAAGAATGAGAACCCAGAGAACCGGGCTTACCGCAACAAGCGCATGCCACACAAGGCTGACAGGTCTGCTCAGCCTCAGGACACTTCCGTCAGCCAGCTTTTCCGCATAATAGACCGTCTGAACTTGGCTGCTGCCGGACCTTCTCTTTGCTTTTCCCACACCCTCAGAAAGTGCGTCGCGCACTTCGGAGCACGAAGCCTGATTTGCCAGTGAAGCATCATATTCACTGTCGTATAGCACTTCTCCGTTCCCATCCATCCAGGTGATACGGTTGGTGTCATCGATACTGTCCAAATATTCCGTCCCTATGATATTAAGACCGCTTATCGCATAGGATGTTTCCTGCTCAAGCGCTTCGTAAGTCTCGTCGATGGTCTGTTTGTATTGAAGTCCGAAAAACAGTGAACCGCATATCACAAGAACAAGCAGATCAATAAAAAATGTGTTTCTGAATATCGTCTTAGTCATCTTTAGCCTCTTCCCTATTTATGCTGCAAAGAAAATCTTGCACTGTCTTCCTCATACCATTTCTCAAAATTACCTTTATGAATCTCTTTTACTCTCCCGAGATACTCATGTGTTGCAAGCGAACCCGAGTAAATTTC
>JAEEGL013238112.1_pt1 | contig 20777 bp, 17 predicted proteins | sample 9134231 | NCBI WGS metagenome assembly JAEEGL01 (sample SAMN16246548, study PRJNA631951) | gut metagenome | biome: gut microbiome; feature: rumen; material: fiber-attached | host: Bos | place: Iran: Karaj | collected 2018-10
GGAGATCGAAGCCGAAGAAGCCGCGAAAGAAGTCGGGTTTGCCGTGGGGATTTTCATCGGCGTCGTGATGGCCGCCGCGGAAAGATACCGCGAGGATTATACGAACAACCCGCAGAAATACGGTCTCACTCCCCGCGGATATACGCGCGGCATGGAGATGAGTCTGTGAAAAAAGATACTTTTTCCGATTCCGGCTGGACTTCCGGCGCGGTTTGTGGTATTGTGTGTAGCTGAAAATCCGACAGAAAGGAGACATCCTATGGCAAAAAGACGGTCCAATGGCGAAGGAACGGTACGCCGCCGTCCGGACGGCCGGTGGGAAGGACGGATCATCGCCGGGCACAAGGACAACGGCAAGCCGATCTACCGCTCCGTGTTCGCCCCGACGCAGAAAGAACTGACGGAAAAGCTGCGCGTTCTCATCCGGCAATATCAGGGCGTCGAGCTCGGCGAAAACAGCCGCGTCACGCTCGGCGAATGGCTGGATATATGGCTCCGGCGAAAAGAAAAGTCGCTCCGCGAAAGCACGGCGGAGCTGTACCGGTCGACGATCCGGCATCATATCGTCCCGCATCTCGGCACAAAGATGCTGTCGCAGATCACGCCGATCCATCTGCAGTCGCTGTACGCTTCGCTCCTGCAAAGCGGTCGCGTCAGCGGCGGCGGCCTGTCGAACGCCACCGTCCGCAAGGTACACATGCTCCTGCACGAGGCGTTCGCCGACGCGGTACGTGAAAAAAGGCTCGCTGAGAACCCGACGCTCGACGCGGTCCCGCCGAAGGTTGAACGAAAAGAGATGCCCGTTTTGCAGCGCGAACAGATAGAAAAACTGCTCGCGCAGACGAACGGTGATGCGCTGTGGCATGACTTCTTCACAACGGAGCTCATGACCGGACTGCGGCGAGGAGAGATATGCGCTCTTCGATGGGAAGATTATTCCGAAGACGGCTGCCTTCACGTCTGCCGTTCCGTACGCTGCAAAAGCGGTCGTCCGATCCTCGGCGAGCCGAAAACGGACGGCGGAAAGCGCACGATCCTGCTGCCCATGAGCGTGAAAAATCTGATGGATAAACGGAAGGAAACGGCAGTTTCCGACTGGATCTTCCCGCATCCGAAGGACGATTCCATGCCGCTCCCGCCCTCATCCGCCTATCATAAACTGAAAAGTCTGCTGCGGAAAGCCGGGCTTCCGGACATGAGATTCCATGATCTCCGGCACACGTTCTCCACGACTGCCGCCGCTGCCGGCGTCGATCCGAAGACACTGCCGGCGCTGCTCGGTCATACAAAAGCGTCGTTCAGTCTCGACGTATACACAAGCATGACAGATGACATGAAGGTGCACGCACAAACCGTCGTGGGTAATTTCATCACAGACGTATTCGGAAAGGAGCTGAAACCGTGGCAGGAAGAAGAAAAGCGGGCGAAGGAAGTATAATACAGCGCAGGGACGGACGCTGGGAAGGACGTGTCGTCGTCGGTTATGATGAGAAAAATCTGCCCCAAACAAAGAACGTCCTTACAAAAACGAAGCGTGAATGCGAGGAAAAACTCGAACGACTGAAAGAAAGCCTTGGAAAGCGGACGCCGAATATTACTCCCGGCATGCCCTTCGGCGACTGGATCGACCGCTGGTACCGCATCTTCTGTCAGCCATCTCTGCGTGACAATACGCGCGGCGCTTATGAAAATCACATCTACAAACACATCATTCCGGCGCTCGGCGCGACGCCGCTGAACAAGCTGACGCAGACGGCGCTTGAGGATTTCTATGCGGAACTCAAGGTCAATGGGCGGTGCATCCGCCGCGAAACATACGGCGACGGGCTGTCCGACCGCTCCGTTCGCGCCTGTCACGCATGCATCCGCGCGGCTTTGGAGAAAGCCGTAGAGCTGAAACTGCTCCCCGTCAACCCCGCCAAAGAGTGCCGTCTGCCTCATAAGCGGGAGAAAGAGGCGTGTGTTCTCAGCCCGACGGAGATGCAGCGGCTCCTCATTCAGGCAAAAGCGGAAGGCTTATACGAGCTCTTTCTTCTCGATCTATCGACCGGACTGAGGCGCGGTGAGCTGCTCGGGCTCCGCTGGGAGGACGTGAATTTCGATACCGGAGCGCTCACGATCCGCCGTCAGGTGCGATTTGTGAAAGGTGAGCTCAAAATCTCCCCGCCGAAGACGGCGGCGGCGAATCGCACGGTCCTGCTCCCGCCGCCGCTGATCGAGGTGCTGCGCGCCTATCGACAGACAATAAATTCCGTCTGGCTGTTCCCGTCGCCGGTGAAAACGGAAGACGCTCCGCGCGATCCGACCGCCGTCCGTAAGCGGCTGTCCCAAATCCTCGAACGCGCCGGATGCAAGCACGTGCGCTTTCATGACCTCCGGCACACCTTCGCCACGATGTCGCTCGGCTACGGGATGGACATAAAAACGCTTGCCTCGACGCTCGGTCACGCCTCGGCGGAGACAACGCTCAATATCTACTCGCACGTAACGGACGAGATGCGCCGGTCGGCTGCGGAAAAGATAGACCGGGCGATGGGCGGCCCCGACGCGGATACCGTCTGTGTCGCGCCCGTGTCGCCGCAGAAGAAGCCTTTCACGGCGAAGCCGGGCAAGATCCGCCGCCGCGGAACGGGCTGCGTGTCACGGATCAGCGACACGACGTGGGAGGGGCGGTACTCGCCGCGCCTGCCGGACGGCAGGCGGGACCAGCACGTGGTCTACGCCCACAGCGAGGAAGAATGCGAGCGGCTGCTCGCGGAGATGATACGGGAGGTGAAGGAACAACGGGCAGCGCAAAAATTGGGAGGGTGACAAAGAGAAGGATTTGCCGTGATCAGATACTGTTTACATGGAGAGTTTCGGACCGTAATCGGCGGCAATGTTTTTTTCAACCTCATCATTTCTGTCAATCGTCTGTCTGCGATCGCTCGACATTGCCAGCGTCTCAAGGTTCCTGATACGCCTGCATGTAAGATTGGCAATCATATGGATCCTGTTATCTTCCAGATAGGATCGGGCGTTCTCATCAGAAAGCGTATCGATTATGAGACCTTTCACATCGCTTAGTGCGCCGAAATCTATCCAGTCAAACGAAGACACGAGTTTCAACTGCTCCTCATGATGGTTTTTGAAGGGTTTGCAGGCAGTTTCGTCCTTATCCAGCATCAGCGGGACCGTCTTGTCGTAACCGAGCGATGAACCGCTGTCGTAAATTGGAGCCATACCGATCCATTCAAGTGTTTCAGCGTCCCTCAGAGCGCCGAAGTTGTTCAAATGGCGGTCTTCGTTGGCAATGATATAGTCGAGTACGATCATTTCGTCAAGAAATTGCCGGACGCCCGGAATGCCGAGTCTGTCCGAACAATTCAGAAAATGCCGGAAAAGAGAAGTATTGTTATCTTGTTCCTCAGTTTTAATGATACGCCAGGCCGGAACAAGCTCTGTCTTTTCATTGACAAAGTCTTCACATACGCTGTAAGGAGCTCCTTTATTCCATATGACCGAGTACGGGACACAAGGTATCCCCAGTCTGTTCATTATCTTTGTCGCTATTACTTCATTGAACGGCTGCTGCCGGTAGGGATTTGAACCGCCCTTGATCAGGCATCGTTTTCCGTCAATGATCTTCCACCTTTTTTTCAGGTTGCCGTCAGACGTGCTGTCAGGCGATGAGAAATCAAGAGGATCTTTTTTTCGTCCGGCTCCAAAGAGGATATCTCCGATATCATCAGAAAAAGCGTTGCCAAAGAAGTTGATGCTGTCCCACGTCAGATCTGATCCGGCCGGAGAAATCCAGTACTGGTCGGAAAGGCTCAGTCCGCAGCATCTGGCAAGAAGCGCCTTTGTATTCGTAATATTCAGTACCTCAAGCGCCTCTCGTACTCCTGAACGGCTTGCCGGGATAGACCGATCCATCCACCATTCATTCAGCGCCGATCGATCCGCGATACCGTGTCTGACCGACACCCCCACCGGAAAGTGATGCTCATTGAAAACTGTATCGATTTTCTGGATCACGCCTGAATCATGGTCGATTTCCAGTTCGGCTACCGGTATTCTTTTGTGCATCAGAATATATTTCATTTTATTAAGTTCTCCTTCGGCTGATCCGCTGTTTATCCGTATGGGACCCACGCTTTTTTTCAGAATGCGCAATTCTTCCTGAAGGCGCCTTCTTTTTTCAAGCTTTTCAGAAAGTTCTTTTATTTCATCATCACGAACATATTTGCTTTTTTTACAGCCGTTTTCCGACCACTGATGGTAGAAATACGTTTTTCCCGAAATAGTTTTGGTGGAAATATACCCTTTGGGAAGTTTTTCGATCTCAACGCTCAACTTGTTGATTTTGTTGATTACATCGGGTGTGTTCATTGTCTTTCTCCGTTTCTATTATCCCCTACATTATACTCCCGTATAACCCCCATGTCAAGACATTTGCTTTTTTTAGAGCAACCTTCTTTTCAAAGCGGCATATGTTTCGCGGATCATTAACCGACGTGGGAGGTGCGGTACTCTCCGCGGCTGCCGGACGGCAGGCGCGACCAGCACATGGTCTGCGTCTACAGCGATGAGGAAAGTGAGCGGCTGCCGGGAGATATGATACGGAAGGTGAAGGAGAAAAGAGCGGCGCAGAAATTGGGATGCTGACAAAGAAGAACTGCTTCGCTGCACAGAGATCAGCAGATAACCTATTGACTATTCCCATAATATAGGTTATAATGATAGTATCCACATACTCCAAAGGAGCAGAAACATGGCGGGCACAGCCGAGCGTATCCGGCAGATTGAGGAAGAACTTGCGGCAATGCAGGCCGGGTATATTTCCAGAAAGATCATTGGCGGCAAGGAACGCTTCTACCTTCAGTGGACAGAGAACGGAAAGCTGAGGAGCAAATACATCAAGGCGTCCGAGATGGAAGAAGTGTCGGCGCTGGTGGAAAAGCGCAGACATCTGCAGGCGGAACTGAAACGGCTGAAGAAATCTCCCGAAGGAATACGGGACGGAAATCTGAAAAGAAAGGCGGCGAGAAGCATGACGAATATCACAGGAACGCTGATGTCGGAGGACAGAGAGATCGCCACTGTCAGAAACGGCGTGATCACCGACTGCGACGAGGCGCTCTTACCGCTGTATTTGAAAAGGACGGGAGACGTGGAAGGATGGCTCGCTTCCCGTGCCATCGACGGACACCGCACGAATTCCCGTCTCTTGAAAAAAGCGCTCCGACTCCGCACAGCGGACGATGCGCAGACGGCGCTTGCCGTGAACGCCGCAACACTGACGGATCGCTACTGGTTCCGCCCGGAGGGATCTTACGCGAAGTACGAGGATATCCGGTTCAAAGAGAACGTATTTGACAGCCTCGCTTTGTACGGAGATCCGAACGGCTTCTCGCATAAACCGTCCCGCACGCCGGAGCTGACGAATACGGGCAGCTACGAGAAATGCTGGCGCAGGATCGACGGCGCATGGTGGATCTTCAAGAATGAGAACCAAAACGAGATGTTTTCGGAGCTTTTCATCTGTCGGCTCGGTGAGAAGCTGGGGCTGGACATGGCACATTACGAGCAGGACGGCGACTACATCCGTTCCCGGAACTTCACGGAAGGAACAAGCTGCAACTTTGAACCGGCCTCCTCGATCATGGATGCCAACGAGGATTACAGCGACTGTTTCGACGCGATCCGTGCGATTTCCCCGGTGCTTGCCGATTCGTACCTGAAAATGATCTGGATGGACACGGTCTGTTATAACATGGATCGTCATACAGAGAACTTCGGCTTTCTGCGGGACGTCCGTACCGGAGAAATCATAGCTATGGCGCCAAATTACGACAACAACCTCGCGCTTATCTCCCGCGGATACCCGAACAATGCCTCAAGGGAGAACGACGGTATCATCCGATTCTTCCGGGAATTCATGCAGAAAAACCGGGCGGCAAAGGAACGCTACCGACAGATGGAATTGCCCGTGATCACCGAAGCGATACTGGATGAATGCTTTGCGGAGATCCCAATGGAGGTCGACCGCGCATTCCTCACCGTGTTCATCCTGAACGGACAGGCTGTCGTACAGCAGATCATAACGCAGGAGTTTTCGGAAGAAATAAGCGAATCCTTCCCCGCGTCGCCGCTGATGTCGCTGTAAACAAAGCGGTGACCAACGACGGTACATTTATTGTTTCCTTAGCAATCGGAGGTTTTATCGTGGACGCAATTCGTGAAGTGTCTGTTCCGTTTGAACTCTTCAAAAGCAATGTCTGCCACATCGTCAAGGAACGGGGTGACCTCCGTTTTATCATTGAGACGTTGAAATCTGACGGGATCCGTATGTACTATGATCAAGGAAAGTACGCTCAAGCATTTTATCTTCTGGCGATGGTGGATTATTTGAGCAGAGTAAATGATTTGCCTCTGAACAGCGCATACGACGACATAAGAAAGGAGAAACTTGCCGTTCCGGTTTATCCCAAAAGCCTTTATGCTATGGCAAAAATTTTGAAGGATGATTCCATCCTGACAGATAGTCTCAATAAAGCGATCCCTGAATTCAGAAATTTCAACATTGTTGAAAATGATGTACGAAACGTCACATGATGAAGACGTTTACCAACCATTTCTCTGATCGTTCATTCAAGCATAGTATAGCTGATGGACGGAAATAGCAAAGGCTTTTCTTTAAGGTGAACGAACCGGCGAGCGACCAAAAAACTGCGCCGCTGACAAAGAAGAACGCCGGAGCAAACTGCGGATTCATCCGTCCTCTGAACGTCCTCCTGCCACCTCAAAAACCTGAAATGATTCTGTCTCTGGTCAAGCCTGTGGTCAAGCCCGATTTCTGCCGCCTTTGAAACAAACAGAAAAAGTCCCGGAAACCCAATGTTTCCGGGACTTTTCGTGGTCGGAGTGAGAGGATTTGAACCTCCGGCCTCTTGGTCCCGAACCAAGCGCTCTACCGAACTGAGCCACACCCCGATATTTCTGCTTTGCAAGCTTGTATATTGTACCACACTGTACCCGGATTGTCAAGAGCCTTTTCCAAACAATCTTTCCGCTTCGGCAAAAAAATCGCGGATGCCGCGTCGCCGCGGAGGAGTTTGGCTCCTCCGCGGTCCCCGCGTCCTCACGAGGCGATCTTGACGACGGCGGCAGTCACGTCGTCGCACCGCTTCTCTTCTCCCCCCGCGCACGCGGCGCGGACGATGCGCGCCGCGATCTCTTCCGGCGGCGCCGTCATGGCGGACGAAGTCAGCATATCGCACAGCCATGCCGAATCCTCGAAGCTCTCCGTGACGCCGTCGGAGAGCATCACGATGATATCGCCGGGCAACAGCTCGAAGCGGATCATCTCCGCGTCCAGCGCCCGGAGGATCCCGATCGGCACCGTGCGCGAGCACAGGCGGAACAGCCGTCCCTCCCGCACGACGAAGGACGGCGCCGCGCCGCTTTTGACGAACCGCGCGATCCCCGTATACCGATCGATCTCCATCAGATCGACGCCCGCCGAGACCTCCATGCTGCGGGAACGCAGATAATTGTTGAGCATGGAGAGCGCCGTACCGACGTCCGTTCCGCCGCGCAGAAGCTCGTTCAGGAAGACGGCGGCGAGCCGGGAGGTCACGCTTGCCTCGCCACCCGTGCCCATCCCGTCGCAGATGAGCGTATAGTGTCTGCCGTCGTCCGTTTCAAAAGAGACGGCGCAGTCTCCGTTCGACGGCGTGCGGGCGGCGCGCCCGCCTTTCTTCTCCTGCCGGATCTGCCCGGCGGAGCGGGTGGCGCTCCCGCCCTCCGCGCGGATGCGGGGGATGCTTTCGGCAGACATGGAGACGTCGTCTCCCTCGATCCGATAAGACGGCTCGCTCCAGCGCGCGCCCGTCGCCTTCTCCAACGCGTCCCGCAACTCTTCGCCCCCCGTCCGCATCCGCGTCAGATCGAGATTCCGCGCGACGACCCGGCGGCGGCGCCGACCGTACACCGTGATGCTCCCGGCGTAAAATTCCATGTATTTCAGCGTCCGACGCAGCCGGGCGGTCGCCTCCTCGTCCGGGGAGTATTCTTCCTCTGCCTCCTGCACGCACCGGGTCAGCGCCTGGGAAAACGACTCGAAATCCTCCGCGAACACGTCGCTGCGGTCGGTACGCATCGCCTCGGTGATCCGCGCCGCGCAGTTTTCGTTGATCTCGTCGAGGATGTCCGACATCCGATGACACCGGGACGCGAGCGACGCGGGCACGAGCGCGGCGGAAACGCGCCCGTCCCGGTGGAGCGCCGCCGTCATCCGGCAAAGCATATCGGAGGTGGAGGCGTATTCCCGCTCCCAACAGCTCTTTTCGTGCGGACATCCGCCGCACCTCTGCCGCACGGCGCGGTCGCACAGTTCTTTCAGTTCCATGACGGGCGGCCGCCGCATCTTCTCCGAGACGGAATTGAGCATGCCGGACATCGAATGGAGCGACGCGGCGAGGGAACGCATCCGCTCCATGCCGAATTCCGCCTGTCCGGCACGGATCTCCGCGCGCTCCTCCGCCTCGCCCGCCGCCGCGCCGGAAGAGGGACTCGCCGCGGCACGGAGCGACAGAGGCGGCAGGAGCTTAAAGCGGAAGAGCGGGATCAGCACCGCCGCCGCCGTCGTCATCTCCGGCATGACGGCGGCAAAGGCGGGCAGTCCGCCGCCCGCGAAGGTCAGCCCGACGCCGGTGATCCATCCGGCGCAGACGGCGGCCGTCTCGGAGATATCCCACACGGCGGCGGCGGCGACGGCGGCAGCCGCGTAGATCGGCGCGCCGCCCGGGTCCATCGCCATCCCGCAGAGCAAGCCGGTCACGGCGGCGCCCATGATCCGCCGGGGCACCGCCGTATGCGGTACGGCGCGCGCCGCCGCCATCGACGCGCAGAAGGCGAAGACGACTCCCGCGTGGAACGGGAAGAGCGGCGCGTCCCGGAACGCGCGGGTAAAGGCAAAGAGGAAAGTCAGCGTCCCCGCGTCCCTCGCGGCGGTCCGGCTGAGCTGTTTCTCCGTACAGGTGCAGAACGCCAGTGCCGCGGCGGGCGCCAGCAGCGCGCCGCCGAAAACGGCGAGGAGAGAGACGGAATTCGGCTTGTCCCACAGAAAGGTGAAAACGCCCTCCGTCATGGCGGCGGTCGCCGCCCACGCCGCACGGAGCCAGATCGACTCCGTCGCCCCGCAGCGGACGATCCGCGCGAGCCGCGAGGGCTCCGTTCCGACCGTTTCTTCTCCCCGCCCGGCGAGAAGGACGCCCGACGCCGTCCGCGCGGCGATCAGCACGAGCGCCGCGATCAGCGCCGCCTCCCATCCCGCAAAACTCAGCGCCCCGACGACCGCGCCGACGGAGGCCGCGCAGAGCGGCAGCATCCCGCTCGCCGCCGCGGCGAGCGCCCAGCCGAACGGGCGGATCCCGCCCGGCAGTCCCGCTCCGCTCAGGATCGCCGCGCCGATACACAGCGCGAGCGGGGTCAGCGCTTTCCGGATCGGAAGATCCTGCGCGAGCGCGGCCGCTTTCAGGATGCGCAGCGGCGCTTTCTTTTCATGCTTGTCCATACCGTACACCTCACCTTTGATTTGCCCCTATTGTATCACCGCGCGGACGCGGTTTTGCGCGCATGCCGCCGCTCGATTCCAAGGGAAAAAGACGGCGCGCCGCCCGGGAATCACGGGAAGTGTCGGGCGTGCCCGTTTCCCGCGCGTTCCCCGCCGCATCGGCGTGACTTTTGCGGCGGAAAGTTTGCTCGGTACGGATGGAAACGGACAAATAAAAAAGAAGACGAGCATCAACGCTTGTCTTCTTTTTTATTTGTCTTATTTGTTATTCCGTTTCCCTTCTTCACGCCTCGCCGCTGACGCGGACGATCACGCCGTTCTCAAAGTATCCGGTGTAGGTGCGGCCGGATGGCCAGGTATACGTCCCTTCCCCCCACATGACGTTGTTTTTGAAGATCCCGTCATAGGATTCGCCGTTCGCCCACGTATACACGCCGCGTCCCGAGCGCGCGTCCGCGACGTATTCTCCCTCGTAGCGGTCGCCGTTCGCCCAGACGTAGAGTCCGTGCCCGCTCTTCTGATCCGCCGCGTAGCCGCCCTCGTAGCGGTCGCCGTTCGCGTAGACGAAGCGCCCCGTCCCGTCCTTTTTCCCGTCGCGGAAGGTACCGGTGTAGACGCTGCCGTCCAGCCAGGTATACGTCCCCTCGCCCTCCATGACGCCGTTATTGAAGTCGCCCTCATAGACGTCGCCGTTGACGAAGCAGAACGTCCCCCGTCCGTCGATCTTGTCCGCGCGGAACGTCCCCGTGTATTCGTCGCCGTTCGCGCACCACAGATGCCCCTCGCCGGAGCGCCGCAGTTCAAAAAGCGGTCCCTCGTAGCGGTCGCCGTTCGAGTAGACGATCTCCGACTTCTCCAGATCCACCTTCGCGCGGATACCGTTTTCATACACGATCGTTCCGGAGATCGGATCGCCCGCGTCGTCCACGCGGCCGAAGAACTTGACGTCTCCCTCCGGCGAGCGGACGCGGATATACCGGATCCCCGCCAGATAAATGAACAGTACGCATCCCGCGAGCACGAGCGCCGCGATCAGCGTGATCGTCAACAGTACCGCCGCCGTGCTGCGGTGTTTTTTGATCTTCTGTTTTGCCATACGTTCCTCCGATCGTCCGCCTGACGGCTCACCCGATCACCGACAGGAAATTATCCAGAAGCTGGAACAGCTCCGGGATCACATACAGAGCGGCAAAGCCGATCGCCGCGATGAGGATCACGGACAGGATCACCCCGCCGACGCTCGTTCCCTTCGCCTCGTATTTTACCTCCGCCGTGTATCGGTCCTCTTCGGGGAGATAAAACCGCGCCGTTTCCCACGTCAGCTTCCGGCGCACCGGCGGTTCCATTGAAAGGATGCGGAACAAACGTTTGCGTGCCGGACCGTCCTCTTTCGCCGGGAAGCCCTCGGGATTGGCAAGAATTACCATTTTTCGGAGCGATCCGCCTTCGCGAAGCGCCCGCTTCACAAAGAAATTGCGGTCGAAGCCCGTATCCGTCACCGTGACCGCCGCCTCCGGCGTATGGATCCCGTCTTTGATGAGGCGGCGCGGGAACGCACCGATCACGCGGCGGCTGATGTAGGAACCGATCACGCCCGCCATGAGCCCGGCGCAGATCGACCAGACGATGAGCTCCAGCGTCAGCGTCGGGCTGTACAGCCGGAAATTCTCGTATACGTACGATGCCAGGATCAGCTTCATGTCGTCTCGCTCCTTTCGCGGGTACGCTCAGTGCTCGATGATCCCGCTGCCGCAGATCCGCGTGAGCAGCTCTTCCAGATCTTCTTCGTTCTGATACTCGATGGACAAAATGTTCCGCCGCTTCCCCGGCTGGATCTTCAGCCGCCGCCCGATCATCTCCGTCGCGCGCGTTTCCAGCTCGGCGAGATAATCCACCTCCACCGTCCCCGACACGGACGCCGCGCGCAGCGACGTCTGGTATGCGCGGTTCGCCGCCCGTACCGCCCCTTCCGCCTCGCGGACGGAGAGGTTCCGGCTCACGATCTTCTGCGCGAGCGGGAACATGTCGTCCTTGTTCCGCAGGCCGAGCAGCGCGCGGCAGTGACCGGCGGTAAGCTGGCGGCTCCGAAGCAGTTCCGTCACCGCTTCCGGAAGCTCCAGCAGGCGCAGCGCGTTGGCAACGGCGCTCCGCGAGCGTCCGAGCGACTGCGCCAGTTCCTCCTGGCTCAGTCCGTAGCTGCTGATGAGCCGGTCGTAGGCGGACGCCTCCTCCCACGCGTCGAGATCCTCACGCTGGAGGTTCTCGATGAGCGCGTACTGCGCCGTGCGGAGCTCGTCCGCCTCCACGATGATCGCCGGGATCTCCGTGAGCCCCGCGAGGCGGGCGGCGCGCCAGCGCCGTTCCCCCGCGATGATCTGATAAAAGCCCTCCTGCGTGGAAGGACGGACGAGGATCGGCTGCAGAACGCCGTTCGCCGCGATGGAATCCGCCAGCTGCGCGAGCGCTTCCTTGTCAAAATTCTGCCGCGGCTGGTCGGGGCGCGGCTCGACCATGGAGACGCGAAGATTCGTGACCGTTCCCTGCGCCTGCACTTCCATCGCGTTTTCGTTGAAAATCGTATCCAGCCCGCGTCCGAGCCCGCTCTTTTTTGCCATATTCTTCTCCTTCCGTCACCGAACGCGCCGGATCAGCTCTTTTGCCGCGTCGAGATATGCCAGGCTCCCGCGCGAGTATTTGTCGTGGTACAGCGCCGGTTCGCCGAAGCTCGGCGCCTCGGAGAGTTTGACGTTGCGCGGGATCATCGTCGAAAACAGTTTGTCGCTGTAGTATTTTTTCAGTTCGTCGAGCACCTGCATGCTCAGATTCAGCCGACCGTCGTACATCGTGATGAGGATCCCCGTGATCCCGAGCGCCGGATTGTACGCGTTCTTCACGCGGCGCACCGTCAGAATCAGCTGAGACAGCCCTTCCAGCGCGTAATATTCGCACTGCATCGGGATGACGAGCCCGTCCGCCGCCGTCAGCGCGTTGACGGTCAGCAGACCGAGCGACGGCGGGCAATCGACGAGGATGAACTCATACGCCTCGCCGAGCGAAACGATCGCGTCCGAAAGCGCGGATTCGCGGTGCGGGCGCTCCATGAGATCGAATTCCGCTCCCGCGAGATCGATCGTCGTCGGCAGGACGCTGAGGTTTTTATACGCCGTCGGGACGACGGCGTCCTGCGCCGTGCATTCGCCCGTATAGACGTGATAAAGCGCGTGTCGGAGGTTTTTCTTTCCGATCCCGACGCCGCTCGTCGCGTTCCCCTGCGGATCGGAATCGATCAGCAGCGTGGGATGTCCGAGATATCCGAGCGACGCCGCGAGATTCACCGCGGTCGTCGTCTTCCCGACGCCGCCCTTCTGATTTGCCAGCGCAAGCACGATCGGTTTCGTTTTCCCCACCCCCGTCAAATACCCGCATTGGCTATAGTATATCATACCTGCGCTGCAAAATCAAGTCGCGTGTGTGAATTTTCGTTGTGCGCAATGTTTCACGTGAAACATTCGAGTCGAATGGTCAGCGTCATGAAGCCGTCCGCCGCCGTGCGGTCGCAGGAAGCGGTGATCCCGAGCTGGCGCATCCGATCGATCGCGCGATCCAGCGAAGTGAGGAACGCGGTAAGATCCGTTGGCGCGGACGGCGCAATGACCGCCGCGTCGGCCTGTCCCGTGTCCGGCGGTTCGCCGCCGGTCAGAAGCGCATCGATATACGCCTCCGTCCTGGCGACGTTCCAGTGCCGGTCGATCACGAGCCGGAGCGCCTCCGTCCTCTGCGGACCTGTCAGGCGGAGGAGGGCGCGCGCGTGCCGTTCCGTAAGCGGCGCGGAAAGGATCTCCTCTCGTTCCTCCGGCGAATACCGGAGGAGACGGAGCTTGTTCGCTACGGCGGACTGGCTGACAGAGAGGCGCGCGGCGATCTCCTCCTGCGTCCGTCCGCGTCGCCGGATCAGTCCGGCGATCGCCTCCGCCTGCGCGAACATGGTAAGAGAGGAGAACGAATCCAGTTCCGGGAACGGATCGGGCGAACGGAGAGCGGAGGGCGCGCCGGACGGATCCGGTACGCCTGCGATCGTCCGGCAGGAAAGCGGCAGGGATGCGTCCGACTTCAGCGCGTCGTCATGGGATACAGACAAATAAATCACTCCTTTCGTGCTTGTCTGATGACAGGATCAGTATAGCACAAAAGGAGCGAGGAAAATGACGGATCGTCCGGCGGAAAAACGGGTATTTCCGTCGCGGAGGCGACGCGCATGAGGATCACAGGGGATTTTTTGAAATAACGGAAAAATGCCGCGGATAGAGCGCGGGAGCGGGGGAATCCTTGCGGATCATCAGCAAAAACCGCGGATCCGCATCACGCGGGATAGAATACGGTCGGATCTCCTCCAGCACGCCGCCGAGCGTGCGCATCGCGTGCTCCGCTTCCGCCGCCTCCTGCGGCGCGGATCTTCCCTTCATGGCGACGAACAGACCGCCCGGCGCGACAAACGGCAGGCACAGCTCGCACAAAACGGGCAGATGCGCCACGGCGCGCGCCGTCACGAAATCGTACGACTCCCGGTAATCCGTATTGTGCGCGAGGTTTTCCGCGCGGGCGGTGACCGCCGCGAAATTGGAAACGGACGCCTCGGAAGCCGTATCGTTCATGTGGCGGCACTTCTTCGCCGTGCTGTCGAGGGCGGTGACGGACAAAAGCGGCAGCGCCGCCGCGATCGGCAGCGCGGGGAATCCGGCGCCGCTTCCGACGTCGAGGAGGCGCAAAGCCGGTTTGCCCGGCTCGGTCCGGGAGATCAGCTCCGGGCGGATCGCCTCCGCGCAGAGCAGGGAATCGAGGAAATGCTTATACAGAACATCCGTTTCGTCCGTGATGGCGGTGAGATTGAACTTCGCATTGTCTTCGAGCAGTTTCCGGGCGATAACGGCGAGCGTTTCCGCAAGCTCCCCGTCACGAAACGGCTGCGGGAGCTCCGGGCAGGCGAGAAGGCGGGCGGCAAAGCCCGCGGGGTCGGGAGGGACTGCGTCCATGGCGGTATCCTTTCGCTGTGATCTCGTATGTTTATGTTTAGTTTATTAAACGATCTTGTTCGTCCCGGCGCCGGCCGCGGCGCTGCGCGAGCCAGATGAGGAGCACGCTGATATCCGCCGGATTGACGCCGGAGATACGCTGCGCCTGTCCGATGCTCACGGGACGGACGGCGGCGAGCTTCTGCGCCGCCTCGATCCGCAGCCCCGGGATCTCCCCGTACGGCGCGTCCGGCGGCAGCGGCGTATCCTCCGCCTTCGCCATGCGGCGCGCGGCGTCCTCCTGCCGCTTCAGATATCCGGCGTATTTGCATTCCGTTTCCACACAGTACGCCGTGCGGCGGTCGAGCGCGGGCCGGTCCGGGTCGAGCGCGGCGAGCGCCGCGTAGGTGATCTCCGGTCGGCGAAGCAGCTCCTCAAGGGAAGTGCCGGTCCCGATCCCGGCGGTACCGGCGGCCTCGAGCCGCGCGTTGTTTTCCGCCGTCGGGCGGACGAAGGTATGCGCGAGGCGCTGTTCTTCCGCACGGATCCGCTCGCGCCGGGCAAGGAACGCAGCGAAGCGTTCCTCGGAGACGAGCCCCGCCTCTCTGCCGTAGGCGAGAAGGCGGTCCTCCGCGTTGTCCTGCCGGAGGAGCAGTCGGAATTCGGAGCGGGAGGTCATGATCCGGTACGGCTCGTTTGTCCCTTTGGTGACAAGGTCGTCGACGAGCACGCCGATGTAGGAGGAAGCGCGGGAAAGCACGAGCGGCGGCATGCCGCGGAGCTTCAGCGACGCGTTGATCCCGGCGAGAAGCCCCTGCGCCGCGGCCTCCTCGTAGCCGGAGGTGCCGTTGAACTGCCCGGCGCCGTACAGGTTTTCCACCGCCTTCGTCTCCAGCGTCGGAAGCAGCGCGAGCGGATCGACGCAGTCGTATTCGATGGCGTAGGCGTAGCGCATGATCTCCGCGCGGCGGAAGCCGGGCAGCGTGTGCAGCATCTTCTCCTGCACCTCGGCGGGCAGGGAGGAGGAAAAGCCCTGAAGATAGATCTCCTCCGTCGTCCGTCCCATCGGTTCGACGAAGAGCTGATGGCGCTCCTTGTCCGCGAAGCGGATCACCTTGTCTTCGATGGAGGGGCAGTAACGCGGACCGCGTCCGTGGATCTGACCGGAGAAAAGCGGCGACAGCGAGATGTTCTCCCGGATGATCCGGTGCGTTTCCTCATTCGTATAGGTGACGTGGCAGGGGACCTGCTCGATCGCGTTGAGCGCCGCCTCGTCCGTGCGGGCGGAAAACGGAACGATCCATTCGTCCCCCGGCTGGAGCTCCAGTTCGTCGAAATCGACGGAACGGCGGTGGATGCGCGGCGGCGTCCCCGTCTTGAAGCGCATGAGCGGAAGCCCGAGCGCGCGCAGAGAATCGGACAGACCGACGGCGGGCAGGGAATGATCCGGTCCGGCCTCCCGCCGGACGGAGCCGACGTGCGTCCGCCCCGCCAGATAGGTGCCGGAAGCGATGACGACGGCGCGCGCCTCAAAATCCCCGCCGGGGCAGGCGGTCACGCCGCGCACGATCCGCCGCCCGTCCGGCAGCGTCTCCGTCAGGACGGCGGTGACCTCCGCCTGGATCAGGCGGAGATTCGGCGCCGCCTCGACGGCGGATTTCATGATCTCATGATAGCGCACGCGGTCTGCCTGCACCCGCTTGGAGCGGACGGCGGCGCCCTTTCCCGTGTTCAGCGTCCGGGACTGGATCGTCGCGCGGTCCGCCGCGTATCCCATCTCTCCGCCGAGGGCGTCGATCTCGTACACGAGGTGCCCCTTGCCGGTACCGCCGACGGAAGGATTGCACGGCATGTTCGCCACGGCGTCCAGACTGAGCGTAAACAGCGCGGTGCGCAGCCCCGTGCGCGCGGCGGCGAGCGCCGCCTCGCAGCCTGCATGACCGGCGCCGACAACAATCACATCAAACATAACGCAACAACCGCACTCCGTCAGGAAAACTTCGCCATCTTGTGGAGGATCTCCCACCCGTCAAAGCGGCTCCAGCACGCGATCACGCCGCTGGAAACGGAGGAGATATAGTCGTATTCTCCCGGCGGGATCACGATCTCCCCCGCCGTGTCGATCATCAGCCGGACGCCGGAGGAAAAGCCCGCGACGGCGAGCCCCTCCGAGAAGGGCTCGGCATAGTCGTAGATCGGCTGCGCGATCCACGCGCCGGTCGTATCCATATATCCGTATTTGCCGTCCTTCTCGAGCAGGCAGACCCCGTCCGAGTACGCGACGAGCGTATATTCCTGCGGCAGAGGGAATTCCCTGCCGTTTTTGTCCACCAGATAATCGTAATCGCGGGACACGCGCAGCGTCTCCATATATTCCAGAGCGTACCAGTCCACCACCTGCCTGCGCACGCGCACGTAGCCGTGATCGTAGTACAAAAAGCCGATGGATTCCGGTCCCGCCGTCAGCGGCGGGAGCAGATAATCGGACACGAAGCGCTCGTAATAATAATAGGAACTCTCCGTATAGAACGCCTGGTAGCCGGATTCGTTCAGGTAAACGAGATGCCCGTTCTCGTCCGTCACGGCGGCGCGCCCTTCCGAATAATCCCAGGCGGAGGTGAAGTTGTAGCCGGTCAGCCGCCAGCCGCCGGCATAGCCGTACGCCCATTCGTATCCCGTCTGCGTCTCCTCCGTCCCGTCCTCGTACTGGAGGATCTTCGTCACGAACTCCGCGAAGCGGAGTACCGCCGTGTCCGAGATCCCGAAGGAGGGCGGATAGTCGAAATACAGCCCGCGCCCCTCGATCTCGTCGTCATAGTCGGAAAGAGCGAACCCGCCCGTACCCAGCGTATAATAGCGGGTCACCGTTTCCTTCGTCACCTCGCCGGTCTCCTCGTCCGTGACCTCGACCTCCTCGTCGCGGGTGAACAGCGGGTTCCCCCAGCGGTCGCGCGTATACGCGGGAGCGTATTCCTTCGAGAGGTAGGTATAGATATACTCCCCGTCGGAGGAATACACGGCGGTGTGCGTCTTGTTCTCGATCAGGATCCGCCCCATATAGAGCTGCACGGCGGGGATCGCTTCGATCATCGTGTAGTATTCGGCGACGGGCGCCGCCTCGCCGTAGCTGGCGTAGCGGACGTGCTGCACGCCGCGGCTGAGCTGCGAGCGCACCTGCGGCAGAAAATCGAAGCCCCCGGCATAGGAGAGCACGGCGGAATCCGCGGAATACGGCTCCGTCGAGAGAGAAAAGCCCGCCTGCCGCAGCACCGGCACCGTGTTCGGAGACGCCGCGAAGGACGTAAAATCCACCGCGCCGCCGATACGGACGATCGCCTCCTCGGAGGACGCGAGCTGCGGGCGGGTCTCCTTCGGCAGAACGATGGGATCCGACACGATCTTCTCCGCGCCGGGATCCGTCGGATCGTCCGCGGTCGGCACCGAATCGCCTCCCGACGGACCGAGCGGCGTATCGAAAACAGACCCGCCGTCCTCCGCACGGAGGAGCGGCAGGGCGATCTTCCCGCTCACGACGCCGATCAGAAGACCGGTGACGGCGGCGAGAAGGAGAAGGAGCGGCAGCCGTCTGCACACCCGGATCAAAAAGGTACGAATCTTCATATCGCTCCTCGGGAAAAGTTCCCGGTCAAAGTCTCGTCCGCGCCGTCACTTGTGATACGGCGCGCCGCGGGAGATCTGCGCCGCGCGGTAGATCTGTTCCGCGGCAATAACGCGGGCGAGCGCGTGGGGAAAGGTCATACGGGAAAAGGAAAGAGAGAGATCGGCGCGCGCCTTGAGCGACGCGTCCATCCCATAGGAGGATCCGATCAGAAACCAGATCTCCGGATGGGTCGCCGCCGCTTTCTCCATGACGGCGGACAGCTCCGGGGAGGTGAGCATCCGTCCCTCCACGCAGAGCGCGACGACGTACGCGCGGGGCGGGATGCGGGCGAGCGCCGCCTTCGCCTCGGCGGAGAGCGCGGCGGAGATCTCCGCCGCGGAGGGAGAGGAGGGCAGGCGCGCCTCCGGCAGTTCGATCACCGAAAGCGGCCACAGCCCGGAAAGCCGTTTTTCATATTCCTTCACGGCGTCGCGCCAGAACGGCTCGCTCAGCGCGCCGAAGGCGAGGATGACGGTCTTCACCGCGCTCACCCGCCGAACATCGCCGCGACGGAAGGAAGCACAAAGAGCTGGATCATATCGATCATCAGAACGACGACGACGGGGAAAAGCACGTACAGCAGTTTCTTCGCGATCTCATGCCGCCGCGCGGCGTCGGCGATATAGGCGGATTTTTCCTCCGCCGACCACTCGTCGGGGAGCGCGGCGGGATCGGAGATCGGGCGGCCGAAGCCGCGGTTGACGATGCAGTACGCCAGCGTGAGCACGAGCGCCGCGCCGAGATACACGTACGTCCCGATCATCGATTCCGCACGCAGAAACAGCTGATAGACGGCGAACGCGATCACGAAATTGAGGGCGAGGAACAAAAGGATCCACAGCTTGGAGCGGTCCCGTTCCTCGGAGGATGGCAGGCGCTTCATATCCGGATCCCCTCCCGGCGATGCCCGGCGCCTCTCACCGGAGGCAGATCGCGCCCTCGGGACGGATCCGGAGCGTATATACCGCCCCCTGTCCGAAGACGGATTCCATGAACGCGGCGTACCCCGCCGCCTCGGACGCGGGCACGAACGCCTGGATCGTCCCGGCGAACCCGCCGCCGTGGACACGCCACGCGGCGCGGCAGCCGCGCTCGGTCAGATACCGTTCCGTCAGGCAGAGCGCGAGGGAGAGCCCCTGCTCGCGGACATTCTTCGTCGTATACACGTTCTGCAGATACCGGAAACTGGAGGAGCCGGAAGCGAGCACGCCGCAAAGGAACCCGTCGAGATCCCCGGCGCGGAGCGCCTCCACCTGCGCCGCCACGCGCTCGTTCTCCGCGAAGAAATGGAGCGCGCGGAGCACGGCGCGGTCGCCGCATTCCGCTCTGAGCCGCCCGATCTCCGAAAGGACCGCCTCGCGCGTCGTCTCCCGCAGGACGGTGACGCCGAGCGCCGCGGCGACGGACTTCATCTCCGCCGGAACGGAGGCGTAGTCCTCGTTGAGATCCGCGTGGTTCCCGCCCGTATCCGTGATGCAAAGCGTGTATCCCGCCTCGGAAAGATCGAAGGGGAGCTTTTCGATCACCGGCTTCTCCGGATCGGCGAAGTCGATGGTGATGAAGCCGCCGACGGCGCATGCCGTCTGATCCATGAGGCCGCACGGTTTCCCGAAATACTTGTTCTCGGCGAACTGCGCCATGCGGGCGATGCGCTCCGCCGGCACGCGGCCGTCGTTGTAGAGGTGATTCAGGATATTGCCGATCATCACCTCGAACGCGGCGGAGGAGGAAAGCCCGGAGCCCTTGAGCACGTTCGAGGTCGTCGCGGCGTCGAAGCCGCCGACGGCGTATCCGGCGTCAAGGAACGCCCGCTCCATTCCGGCAATGATGGCGGCGCTCGTGAAGCGCTTCGACGGATCCGGCGCGTCCGCGGCGGACGGCGGCACGACGTCCTCGTCGAAGCCCTCGCTCTGGACGCGGATCACCCCGTCGCCGCGGCGGGAGGCGAACGCCAGAACGTCAAGGGAGATCGACGCGGCGATGACGCGGCCGTGGTTGTGGTCGGTGTGGTTGCCGGAGATCTCGCTCCGTCCTCCGACGGAGAAGAACTCCGCCGCGCGGAGCTGCTCCGCGTCGTATTTTTGGGCGAACAGTTCGGCACAGCGGACGGCGCGCGCACGCTGTTCGGGGATCCGCTCGGGAGCGATCCCGCAGCGGGCGGCGAACGCCTCGTCCCGGTCTCCGGCAAGGATATGCGCTTTCCATTCCCGAATCGTCATGATATATGCCTCCGAAATCTGATATGCTGTCGAAAGAATACAGGTATATGTATTATACCAAAATCCGCGCGGAAATGCAAGGCGGGGAGGCGGACGGGTGAAAAGTTTTTGTGAACGGTTTGAAAAGGTTTGGCGATTCCGCCCGTCGTCTCCGGCGGCGCTATTGCAATGCGGCGCCGTTTATGCTACAATGGGAAAAGAGAAGTCCGCACCGAAAGGATCCGTTATGAACTGGCTGTATCTCGCCGCCGCCGCCGCGCTGACCGCGGCGATCGCGTACTCCCTCGCCGCCTCCTCGCCCGCCGCCCGGCGTGCCGCCGCCGCCGTGA
>JAEEGL013875280.1_pt1 | contig 20777 bp, 15 predicted proteins | sample 9134231 | NCBI WGS metagenome assembly JAEEGL01 (sample SAMN16246548, study PRJNA631951) | gut metagenome | biome: gut microbiome; feature: rumen; material: fiber-attached | host: Bos | place: Iran: Karaj | collected 2018-10
ATACAGGAGAGAATATTTCAGCCCTCAACAAGGACTTTTCAGAATGCACTGCCATTTACTGGTGCTGGAAGAATGTGAAAGACGCTGATTACATTGGATTTTTCCATTATGCCAGATTTATTGATATCCCAGGTAATGATTTGTCGGTGATTGCGAAGGCAGATATAGACATTCTACTTACAACTCCGATGCTCGTTGGAACTCCTATTAAGGATTTCTTCTGCCCTAAATATATTACTCGAAAAGATTGGAGACTCATGGAAAGCGCGCTGCTTAAGCTTTATCCAGAGTATGAAAGCACGCTTTCTTGCTATAACAAGGCATTTTGCTATCCGGGCGCCAATCTGTCAGTTATGAAAAAAGATGTATTCGACGAGTATGCTTCTTTTGCATTCTCTGTTATGGAGCAGGTGACAGGATATTATCGCGATAATGGAATAGTGAGGCAGGACAGATACGCAGGGTACCTTATGGAAAATCTTCTTGCCATTTTTGTGATGCGCAATAAGGACAGGTTCAAGATAGCTTATACGGATTTCTTTTTTGCGAAAAAACGGGAAAACTAGAGAGCATATGACATTAACTAAAAACGCTGAAACAATAATTAAACAGCTTCCAACCGGTATAATCAGGTGGTATCCCTTTAAGGAAGGTAAGAGCATTCTGTATATAGGGGATGCAGATGCCATTTTTTCATGCCTCAAGGAAAAAAACGGAGATAATGTCAGCAGAATCAGTATTGCCCGTTTGAGTAGCTTCAAAGCTAAAAGGTACGACTACATCGTCTGCATTGGCTATTTAGAGAAAGTACAGGATATTCAGGGGCTTTTTTCATATTTAAAGACTATGCTCTCGCCCGGAGGAAGACTTCTTCTTAGTATGAATAACAGGCTGGGACTTCGCTATTTCTGTGGCGATAAAGATGTTCATACAGGACAGGTCATTGATGGACTTGATAACTACTTCAGGGCATACAATAAGGCGGAAGACAGTTTTAACGGAAGAAGCTATGACAAAGCGCAACTACAAGGTTTTTTGGGAAAAGCGGGATTTACAAAACAAAAGTATTATTCAGTATTTTCCGGGCTTGAGAATCCTAACATCATAATCTCGGAGGACTACCTTCCGAATGAGAACCTTTGTACCAGACTTTTTCCCTCCTATAATGATCCGACTTCCCTTTTTATGGAGGAAAAGAGGCTTTATAGTGGACTTATCGAGAATGGAATGTTCCACAACATGGCAAATGCTTTTTTTATCGAATGTGGTATGAGAGGAAAGCTCTCTGATGCGCTCCAGATCACTAATTCTTTGGACCGGGGAAAAGAGCATTCAATAATAACTGTTATTCATGACAATGATACTGTGACAAAGCAGGCGGCATACATGGAGGGTGAAAAGAGCCTTTTATCTCTTTGCATTAATTCTGAAAAGCTTAGACTTCGTGGTATCGATACAGTAGATGGCATTTTGAAAAATGGAATTTACACAATGCCTTTTGTTCATGCCTTGACAGGGCAGGTTTATCTTGAAGAACTTTTAAGGAATGACAAAGAACAGTTTATCAAAAAAATGGATGAGTTCAGGGAACTTCTAATCTCTTCATCAGACATCAGCAAAGGCTTTTATAAAGAGCCTGTACCCAAAAAAGAGACGGAGAAAGAAAAGAAAAGCCGTATTTACAGGCATAAGAAGAACTGGGAAGGATATAAGGAGAGCCTTTTAAAAGAGGGAATGATAGACATGGTGCCTTTAAACACCATGTATGTTAATAACCATTTTGTATTTATGGATCAGGAGTACTGCGTCCCAAATCTTCCGGTTGATGTCCTTGTAAGCCGCATGATATTTACCTTTTTTAATGGAAATCCTGACATGATAAGGCTGATGGACCCGGACGTTTTGTATAAACGGTATGGGGTGCCTAATCCTGCGACAGAAGGTGGAAATAAGTACCTTGAAATTGAATTCAGATTTTTTGACCAAATAATGAATCGTCGTGAGCTGGCGGATTTTTATAAAACAGTAAGAGAAGATGCCAGCATTATTAATGCAAACAGGCATAGAATGAACTTCTCAACTGACGATTACCAGAGGCTTTTTGTCGATATTTTTGAGCACGCTGACGACAGGAAACTTATTTTGTTTGGCTCCGGGATTTTTGCCAGAAGATTCCTAGCCCTATATGGCCAGGACTATAAAGTGCATGCTGTCGTTGATAATAATGAGAAGCGCTGGGGCGAGAGGCTTTATCCTGAAGGTTTTGAGCCCAAGCACGATATGACGGGTGGAATGAAGTCTGAAAGAGATGCTTCTAATGCCAGTGACAGCCAGAATTTAAAAGAAGAAAGTCTTTTAAAAGATGGTATAGAAATTTCTTCTCCGGAAACTCTTAATAAACTCCGCCATGGTGAATATAAGATCATCATCTGCATTAAGAACTATCTTTCCGTAATGAAACAGCTTGATGCTCTTGGAATTTCAGAATACAGCATTTTTGACCCATCCAAGGCATATCAGAGAAAAAGACATCCGATTTCTCTTAAGTCGCTTGATAGTTTTGAGCATAGTACTGTTCCTGAAGGTGGCAAAAAGTATCACGTTGGCTACATCGCAGGTGTCTTTGATCTTTATCATGTGGGGCATCTTAATATGTTCAGAAGGGCAAAAGAGATGTGCGATTACCTGATAGTTGGCGTTGTTTCTGACGAAGGAGTAAGGCGCTTCAAGCAGGTGGATCCATTTGTTCCTTTTGATGAGAGAATAGAGATGGTAAAGAGCTGCAGATATGTGGATGAAGCTGTTGAGATTCCCTATATGTATGGCGGAACTGAGGATGCATGGAGAATGCACCACTTTGATGTTCAGTTTTCGGGCAGCGATTATGTAAATGATCCGAACTTTGAGAGGTATAGGGATTTCCTTGAGAAGCATGGTGCAACGATGGAGTTTTTCCCCTATACACAGTCCACGAGCTCGACGAAACTAAAGTCACTGATAGATAAGAAGTTGATATAATATTATTTGAAAGAATACTAATAATCTTGTGTCAGGCGGGATGTGTAAGATTATTTGACTAAGATAAATCCAGGGAGATAGTTATGAACATAGCACTAATAATTGCAGGTGGGCATGGCGAGAGAATGCATCAGGACATACCCAAACAGTTTCTGACAGTCAATGAGAAGCCGGTAATAGTCTATACTATGGAGGCCTTTCAGAGGCACGCAGAGATCGATGAAATTGCAGTTGTATGCTTTGACGGTTGGGAAAAGATTCTTTTGGCCTATGGAAAGCAGTTCAATATAACTAAGCTAAAATATGTTGCGCCCGGCGGAAACAATGGACAGGAATCCATAAAAAATGGAATCGATGAACTTAAAAAGCACTACAGTGAAAATGATATCGTGCTCATCCATGATGCCATAAGGCCGATGGTTTCGCAGGAAATCATTTCTGACTGCATCGTAAAAACAAGGCAGTTTGGCAACGCTATAGCCACTATTCCCTGCGCTGAAGCTATGCTACAGACTTCTGACGGTTTGTGTGCTACAGAGAGTTTTCCAAGAGATAACTTGAAGAGAACTCAGACTCCGCAGGGCTTTAGGCTGGGTAAACTCATTGAAATGCATGAAAAAGCTGCAGAGAGAGGCATCACAAATTCAATTGCTTCCTGTACGCTGGCTATTGAACTTGGCGAGAAAGTCTATTTTAGTGCGGGTTCAGAGAAGAATTTGAAGCTTACAACGCTGGACGATATTGATATTTTTAAAGCACTTCTTTTGGCGAAGAGATCGGATTGGCTTAAAGAGTAGAAAATGTTAAGGTCGTAAATACTGGATGAGATCGTGGTAAGTGTTTCCATATAACTGGAATTAAGAATAACATTTAGTCATTTAAGTTTACCTGCACAAACAAATGTTCGGAAGCCCATTGACAAACATATGTTCGGGTTGCTATAATAATACTTGCATCGATGTAATTTGTGGAGAATGGAAGTGTTGTTGTGGGCATAGAGGAAACCAAGAAGATACAATGGCATCCGGGATTTTATGCCGGATTGGAATTTGATTTAAGAAAATATAGAGAAATATTAGAATTTGAACCTGAGCATGTTCTTTCCAAAAAGCCTGTTCAAATGGATATGCTGATTATCAAGAAGCGCAGCGATGTGATGATTGATAATGTGATTGGACGGATTTTCAGGAAGCATAATGTAATTGAATACAAAAGCCCTGATGATGAATTATCAATTGACGATCTATACAAGACAATAGGATATGCCTGCTTGTATAAGGGATATGGAGAAAAAGTTAATGCTATAAGTGCTACTGAACTTACAATATCTATATTTAGGCATTCGTATCCCAGCCAACTGATGAAGGATTTGTCCGAAATTGGGGCAACAGTTGAGACAATTTCGGATGGGGTATATTATGTAGGTGGAATTATTAATGTTCCATTGCAGATAGTGGTTACTGGGCAGCTTTCAGATGATACATGCAAGGCGCTGAGGGTATTGACTCATAATGCTAGAGAAGAAGATGTTAAGAGATTCATTACAGAATCACAGGAAGTAGTGGTTTCGGTTGATAAGAATAATGTGGATGCTGTCTTGCAGGTTAGCGTTGCAGCAAATGATGAGTTATATAGGAAGATAAGGAGGGAAACAGCTATGTGTGAAGCCTTGAGGGAATTAATGAAGGATGATATAGAAGAGGCAGTAGAAAAAGCAGTAGAGAAAACTAAGATAATTACCCGCTTTGAAGATGGCATGGATATTGATAAGATCGCAGAAAAGACAAATGTATCTATTGCGATAGTAAATCAGGTACTGAAAGAAAATGGAATGATACCTGAATAATATATGTATAAAAATGGTTGCTAAGAATGGCAGCCATTTTTCTTTTCATGACCTCATTCTTGGATAAGGACGCAAAATGAATCTTGTTTGTAACCCAAAAGGAATAATAGGATCACAAAGACCGAAAATCGGCATCAGGAGAATTCTTGATGCCGGTTTTTGCAATTCAGTGCTGAGTGGAAGGATTCTATGTGACCCTTACGAATTTCAAAATGTGAAGAGAAAGAATTTTAAGAGGGAAGAGGAAATCTATCTCTCTGAGCATCCTGAAATGCTAAGGGCACTGGCCGAAAAAAGATTGATAATTCCTGCAAAGGAGCAGGGATTAGAGTATCCAATAGCGGAAGCTCCGTATGCATCAGTCGAGCTCAAAGATGAAGAAGTAGATAATGATGTTCTTAAACAACTGGCGAAAGAAACTATTAGGCTGGTGGGGGATTATAACAGAGCATTAGGTGATAATGATGGGAATTCAAAGAAAGAGCTCTGCCATAACATTATTGTCCATCCTCTCACACTTGGAATTGACAGGAAAGATGAATGGGAAGTCAATAAAACATTTTACCTTGAACTCGCGGCTCTTGCAGATGAGCTTGATAGCAACATTCAAATTCTTCTGATAAATAAGGCTAAAAACATCAACGGCCATCTAATTCGCGGTGTTTGTGCTGAGCCGGAAGAGGCAATAGCTTGGGTGGATGAACTTAACAATGAGGTATCACATAAAAATGCCGATATTGCAAAAGCGGGAAATAATAAGAGGTTTGGCCTTGCTTTTGATATCGGAACCGCTACCTTGTGCGGGCTGGACCTATACGAGGCCATAGCACCCCTTGGGGACAGACTGAAGGCGGTTATTATACGAGATGTTGACGGCATACATGATGTTTCAATGCTTCCCTATAGCGCATGTATGAAGGGGGCGCAGACCGGATGGCTTTACCTTATAAGGGCTCTCCGTAAAGCCTGCTTTGATGGCGACCTGATTATGGACGCAACGAGCACAATTGGAGGGTTCCCTGACCCGCTAAAACCGTCAATAATAAAACTCCTCAAAGAAACAGGAGACTTTTTATCCTGGCACATTGGAATGGAGAAAATGGTAAAAAGTACTACGAAGAGAGTACTTTTCGGGGCAGGGAATATGTGTCGCGCCTATATGAAGGATTACGGAGAGGAATATCCGCCTCTTTTTACCTGTGATAACAATTCTTCCCGCTGGGGAGAGGAATTCTGCGGACTTAAAATAGAGAATCCGGAGAAGTTAAAAGAGCTTTCTGAGGATGTTACGATCATTCTTTGCAATATATATTACAGCGAGATTGAAGACCAGATTAAAGAGATGGGGCTGAAGAACCGGATTGAATGGTTCAGTGACGAATACATGGCAACCTTCCACATGGATAGACTTAAGATGGCGGGGGACCCGATACAACAAAAGGATAGAAAATGAGCTTACAGATAGGTGTGCAGAGCAAGAACATTGTATATGATGAGAATCCTGAAGAGGGCTTCAGGATTTTAAAAGAATCAGGATTTGACTGCTGCGATTTTTCGTTAAATAATTATCTTAAGAACACGAAAGTCTATCAGGAAGATATTAACCGCTTTTTTGATCGTTCGGTAGAGGAACTTGAGCAGTTTTTTTCTCCACACAAAGAAGGTGCAAAGGCAGCAGGCATAAGGATCAATCAGATGCATATGCCATATCCGACCTTCGTGCCTGGAGCGAAAGCTGAGGTTAACGATTACCTATGGAACAACGTGGCGCCAAAGAGCATGGAGGTCTGCAGGTTCCTTGAGTGTCCCAATATAGTTGTGCATGGTCTTAAACTCTCGCAGTACTACGGAAGTGAAGCAGCAGAGTGGGATAAGACAAAGGAGTTTCTTGATTCAATAGCTCCACTTGCAAAAGAATATGGAATCACCATATGCATGGAAAACCTCTATAACGGCCTTGGCAGCCATATGGTTGAAGGCCCGGGATGCAACGTTTACAAGGCAGTTGAACGAATAGATGAGTTCAATGAAAGATACGGCGCTGAAGTTCTTGGCTTTTGTTATGATACAGGCCATGGAAACCTTGTGGGACTTGACCCATATAAGTTCATTACAACCCTTGGAAAGCGGCTGAAGGTTCTCCACATGCATGAAAACGATGGAATCGCTGATCTTCACCAGCTTCCATTTACCTTCACAAGAACAAGGGAAAACACAAGTGTCCTTGACTGGGACGGCGTTCTTAATGGGCTCAAGGATATTGGATTTAGCGGTGTCCTCAGCTTCGAGACAGCACCTGTACTAGATTGTTTTCCTAGTGAACTTAAGACAGATGTATTAAAGATGATTGCAGCAACCGGAAGATATTTCGCAGATAGAATAGGGTGACATTTTAACTCAGACTGTTTTAACAGGAGACCAATATGTCCAAAAAGAACAACTTCAAACTTACAGCATCCATGATGTGTGCAGACTTCGGCAATCTGGAACGCGAGGTTCGGGAGCTGGAAGAGGCAGGAATTGACTCTTTTCACATCGATATAATGGATGGACGCTATGTTAACAACTTTGCGATGTCGCTGTATGACGTGAAGTATATAGCACAGGCCACGAAACTTCCACTGGACGTGCACCTTATGATTGAGCATCCAAGGAATAACATAGACATTTTCCTGAAAGTCCTTAGACCTGGAGATACGGTATACATCCATCCTGAAGCGGAATACCATCCTTCAACAACGCTGCAGAAGGTAATTGACGCAGGGATGCACCCGGGAATTGCCATAAATCCCGGAACCAGCGTCGAGTCTATAAGGGAACAGCTAAGAATCGTCGACCATGTACTTGTTATGGCGGTAAATCCCGGAAATGCCAGCCAGATGTTTTTACCTTATGTAGGTGAGAAAATCGAGCAGCTTATAAGCCTTAGGAAAAAGATGGGATTTAAACTGTACTGGGACGGCGCCTGCGGAGCAGAGAGGATGCGCGAGTATGCGCCTCATGGCATAGATGGTTTTGTACTTGGTACTACACTTCTATTTGGACAGGAAGCAAGCTACAAAGAGATAATTCCTGCTGTACGGGAACTCAATTTTGACTACCTTAAGAAATCTGGAAAATGCAAGGATTGCTGACTGAATACATTACCTAACAAATAACTATCTAAAAAAAACACAGTAAATATGCATTTATGCAATACATAAAAACATTAAATGACACTTGAGAAAAAGACCTGCGAACTGAATAACCTTAAATTTCCCAAAGAGTTCTTTGAGGATGAAGTCAGAAACGGCTTTGTTGTGACCTCGATGATGAAGCGCTACTGGGCATCTCAGCTCAAGGTCCTTGCTGAGATTGCAAGCATTTGCGACAGGCACGGAATCAGATGGTTTGCTGACAACGGGACTTTGATAGGTGCAGTGCGCCATGAGGGCTATATTCCATGGGACGATGACCTTGATATATGCATGCTGAGAAGTGATTTTCTGAGGTTCTTTGAAATCGCGGAGACAGAGCTGCCAAAAGAATACAAGATTCTTACCATGGAAAAAGAACCTGATTATAAAGAGATCATTGGCAGAATTGTAAACAGCACTTCCATAAACTACAGCGAGGCACATTTAAGCCTCTTTTACGGATGCCCATATACGGTTGGAGTAGATATTTTCCCGCTTGATGGTCTTTATGACGATGAGGAAAAAGAAAAAGCCCGAGTAGAGAGAACAAGGAGAGTTTTAGATGCACTTAGCCTTGTAAAGGGCGAGGCCTTAGAGCTTCAAAATGGCAGTGAATCAAGAAGACATGCTGAACTTAACAGCCAGATTGAACTAATGCGTATCCTTTCAGAGCTGGAGGAGCGCGAAAAGATAAACTTTGACAGAGAGGCTGATCTTGAAAGGCAGCTAAATCTTCTTGCTGAGAAGCTTTATAGTGAGTGTTCTGATACCGAAGCCAAGAATGTTGCACTCATGCCATTTTACATTCCCAAAGGCGATCATATCTATGATAAGTCTTTCTATGAAAACTCTATAGAACTCCCATTTGAAAACACATTTATCAATGCTCCTGCCCGCTATGAGGAAGTGCTAGATGTGGAATATGGGGATTTTATGCAGATACGTAAAGCCGGAGGACTGCATGAATATCCCGTTTACGCAGATCAGGAGCGCATTCTTGCTCAGAAGATAGGGCACAATCCATACAGATATACTTTCAATATCATGGAGCTTTTGCAGTCGGTAAAGAGATATACCGCTAATCTGCTTGCCAGAAAGAGCCCTGACAGAGGAAAAGAGATACTTTTTTTACCTGTTAAAGCCAAGTGGTGGAAGACCATGGAAGATGTTTATCTTGATGCCAAGGCAGATGAGAGGAATACTGTCAAAGTTATACCGATTCCATGGTATGAATGTGACGCTCTCGGAAATATCGGAAGGCTTCATGATGAGAGAGCTCTTTTTCCTGAGAGTGTCGAGACATTGAGCTATGAAGAATATGGTTTTGAGGGTAAACATGTGGATTGCATTGTTGTGCAGGTGCCTTATGATGGCTGGAGCTGCGCAATAACGCTTCCGGAATTTTTCTATTCAAATAATCTTCTTCAGATGACAGATGAGCTTGTTTATGTGCCGTACTTCGATGCTGCAGATCCGGACGAAGAGGGCGATAAGGCGTCAGTTGCGCTTACATATTTGATAGAGCAGCCTGTTGTTGTCAGTGCGGATAAGATAATCCTTAAGTCTGAAAAGCTAAGACAACTCTATCTGGATACATTGATTAAAAAATCCGGGGAAGAGACGAGGGTTTATTGGGAGAATAAAATCAAAGTGTTTGGAGAGAGTGCTGAAAAAGAAAGCATAGAAAAAGCACCTGTAATCCAAACAAATGAGGATACTGATGATAATGACTGGAATGCTCTTGTTGGAAATACTGACGGACGAAAAGTAATCGTATATTACATAACAATCAGTATGTTGTTAAAGGGCAGAGAGAAGGCAATAGACAAGATAAAAAGGTCACTAGATATATTTGAAGATGCGAAAGATAAGATAACAACCATAATCTTACCGCAGGATAAGATATCCGTCGATCTTAAGGAGATTGACCCTGATTTATATAATGAGTTTGAAAAAATAGCAGAAGATATTATTCCAGCTAAGGCAAACTGTGTATATGATAAGCATGGCATATCACTTAACCATATAGAAAAGTGGAATGCATTCTATGGAGATCGAGGAGCGGTACCTATGAGGTGCGTTGAACTTGGAATCCCTGTCATGATAGAAAATATGGACATTTGAGGGGCGTGTTGCTATAATTATTACGATTTATATGCAGGATATGAATATTGTTATGAATTTTATGAAAAAAGATTGCCACAATTTTTTTTAGTTCGTATATATAAGTGAAACACAAAAACAATTGTAGGGTTACTTTAAAACAGGAGGTTACAGATGGAAAATAAGCTTTCCAGACTTTTTGATTATCAGAAGTTTTCAGGAAATGATGCACTCGCTGATATTATAAATGATGTTGAGTCCAGATATCCCAGTGCTAAAGAGCTTTCGGACGACGATCTTTTTTTCGTGAATGCTGCGGGTGGGCTTGATACTGAGGCAGCTAAAAGGACTTTTGAAAGAGTAGATCACACTGATGCTTATACCAGGAAATAATAAAATAATGAGAGACCGGACGATTTTAGACAACAAACTTTTTTTATACATGACTGAATTCTTCGCAGGAATGTCAGTTATGGCAGTGGAGCTTGGAGCCAGCAGACTCTTAGCTCCTTATTTTAGTTCTTCCCAGATCGTGTGGACTATCATCATCGGAACCATCATGATAGCCATGGCGCTGGGCAATATCTACGGAGGGCGAAAAGCCGACAAGGATCCTGATCCCGGTAAACTCTATGGGAGAATTCTTATAGCGGCCATCTGGATCGCCCTTATTCCCCTCGTTGGAAAATACATAATCCTGGCTATATCAGGAATACTTATTTTTGCAGTTAACAGTAACTTTCTTGTTATTGCTGCTTTTGCGGCATGCATGATTGTTTTTGTTTTCCCGCTCTTTTTGCTTGGAACTGTCACTCCAAGCCTTGCAAAGTATACCACTGATTCCCTTGAGGACAACGGCAAGATCATCGGTACGCTTGGAGCTTTTAATACAATCGGAAGCATCATTGGAACTTTCCTTCCAACTTTTGTTACGATTCCTGCCGTGGGAACTGCAATCACTTTCCTGATTTTTGCAGGAATTTTGATGGCTTTGTCTATTCTCTATTTTGTCACTGCCGGAAAAAAAACTGAGGCAGCAGGGAGTAAGGCGAAGATCATAGCCGGCCTTCTGATCTTTGTTCTTTGCTGCGTATTTGGCCACAATTCAAGCTTTGCCTTCTGGGAAAATGATCTTACTTATGAAGGCGAGTCAGTATACAACTATCTTCAGGTAAAAGAGGATGACAGAAGCGTTATCCTTTCGACAAATGTTCTCTTTGGTGTTCAGTCCGTGCTGGTAAAAGAGGGCGCGCTGACCGGAATGTACTACGATTACGCTATGGCTGCTGCTTACATGGCAGGGGTTAAGGAAAAAGAGGCATCGGGAGAGCCACTGGATGTTTTGATCCTTGGAATGGGCTCCGGAACTTATGCCACTCAGCTTAGCAGATACTTAAATAATGTGAATATTGAGGGCGTTGAGATTGATGACAAGATAACAGATCTTGCTCACAAGTATTTTGAACTTCCTGAGACAACAAAGGTCACAACCTATGATGGAAGAGCCTATCTTGCAGCGGTTTCTGAAAAATACGATGTCATAATGGTTGATGCCTATCAGGATATAACAATTCCGTTCCAGATGTCTTCAACAGAGTTCTTTTCCATGGTAAAAGAGCATTTGAAGGACGGTGGTGTCATGGTGGTCAACATGAATATGTACAGCGAGGAGCTCAATTCATCTGATGTGACTATCAATGCCTGTCTTGCTGATACGATATCATCTGTTTTTGAAAATGTTGTGGTGGTAGATGTTCCTAATAACACCAACAAGGAGCTTTTTGCTACTGACAGCGATGGCTTTATGGACAGGCTTTTGGCAAATGCAGATCATGAAGAAAGTGAAGCTCTAAAGAGTATTCTTGGCAGAGTTTATGACACTGCAGAAAGCTATGAAGCCGGAACAAATATCATGACTGATGATAAGGCTCCGGTAGAGCTTTTGGGTATGAAACAGATTGATCTGATAATCAAAGATGAGGTGTCCTATTATAAGAAAATATATAAGGAACAAGGGCTTCGGGGATTATTAAATATTACTTAAAAAAGAGTGAAAAGTTACGCAAAATAGTCTATTTGCATAGGGCGGATGCTATAATTATTTAGCACCGCTCTATTTTTTTTCGATTAGAAAGAGGTAAATAACTATGAGCGAAAAAACTGAGAAAAAGAAAAAAGTTATAAAGATCAGTACGAAGCTTCTTATGTACATTGTTCCTCTTGTAACTGCAACAGTAATCGTATTGGTACTCGTATCATCTCATATTGCAAAAACCAGCATGACAGAGATGGCTACAGAGACTTTGGAATCCTCTATCTCAAACCAGGCCGATAATATTGAGGCATGGATGAATGAGAACCTGAAGTTCTTCTCGACAGTTAAATACTTCATTGAGACTCAGGAGGTTACATACTCAAAACTGAGGATCATCTTAGAGACTTACTATGGCTATAACAAGAGTTCGCCTGATGGATTTTATATCGGAACTTCGGATGGTAAACTCTATAAGTCTGAAAATTCTACGTTCTATGAACCTGATGTGACGAACAGTACCTGGTACAAGCAGGGGATAACACGTGTTGATATGGCTTATGGTACAGCCTATGTCAACAATCAGGGAACAACTGTAGTCAGTGCTACAGGTATTATCAACGATGGGCAGGATGAACTGAAAGTCATCGGCGCAGATGTTTCGCTGAATGAGATCAGTACCATCGTTAATTCCGGTGTCAAAATGAAGGATGCCAGTGCATTCCTCGTTGATACAGCGGATAATACCATTCTTGCGCACAAAGATGCATCTCTTATTTCCACAACTCTTTCAGAGAGCAATGCAGATCCTTTATTAAGCGGAGCTGCTAAATCCATAAATGAATATGATCTTACTACAAAAGAAATCGGAAAATACATGGTTGCTTTTGCAGAGATTACCGGAACTGACTGGGTACTTGTTTCTTACATCCCTAAGAACGTGATCCTGAAGTCAGTAACTACTATGGGTAACACACTCATGATTATCGGACTTATTGCCGTTATAGGAATAATCATCTTGATCCTTTATGTGGTTAGAAAAGTTGTTGCTCCTTTGGCAAATATCTCCAATAACATCAAGGCAATGTCTGAGGGTGACTTTACTATAGAAGTTAAGGCAGACAGCAATGATGAGATCGGTGAGATGGGCGGAAAAGTGTCTGACTTTGTTGCTTCAATGAGAAATATGCTTAGAAGTATAAGTGATGAGTCAGAAAAACTGCAGTCAGAATCTGATAACAGTGATAGAGTCTCTAAATCAATGTTTGATGCCTCACAATCTCAGGCTGAGGCAATGAAACAGCTGAATGAGACAGTTGATCAGCTTGCTACAGCTGTTAATGATATTGCGCAGAATGCGACAACCCTTGCAAATGTTGTATCTGACACAAGAGATAACAGCGACAAGGCAAATGTCAGCATGAAGGAAACTGTAGAGATATCCCAGAAGGGCCGCGAGGATATGGAAAAACTCAGCGTTGCCATGACAGGTATCGAGAAGGCAAACAACGAGCTTGTTCAATCTATCAACAAGGTAGGCGCTGCTTCTGAGGAAATCACAAATATCGTTGGAATGATCGGAGAGATCGCCGAAGAGACAAATCTTTTGTCACTCAATGCGAGCATAGAGGCTGCAAGAGCAGGTGAAGCAGGAAAAGGCTTTGCGGTTGTTGCTACTCAGATTGGTAAGCTGGCTCAGACCTCTGCTGAGAGCGCTCAGAATATCGGAAATCTTATTGAAGAAGTGCACAAGCTCATCGGTGATGCTGTTGGACAGGCTAATGCCAGTGCTGCAAGCATCCAGGAAAACAGTGAGCTTATTAACGTAGCTGTAGGAACCTTTGATCAGATCTATACAAACATTCAGGAGTCCAACAGGCTCATTGAAGCGATGATTGAAGATGTAGGAAAAGTAGATGATGTTGCCACTAACGTAGCTGCAATTTCTGAGGAGCAGGCGGCCAGTGCTGACGAAATTCTTGCAACATCTGAAAACATGGTTGAGATGGCTGAAAATATCACTAAGAGCAGTCAGGATGTTGCCGATAACTCCCACGAGCTTGCCGGTACATCACAGACTCTTACTGACTATGTTCAGAAGTTCAAGATTTGAGGAGGGCATGACAATGAGAAATAATAGTAAAAAAATATTTGCATGTCTTTTGATCGGATTACTTGTAATCGCTTCTTTGGCGGGCTGTGGATCTTCAGCTTCCGGCGGTGGTGGAGGCGGAGGAGGAAAAATCCTCTTTATTGTCACAGATACAAATGATACTTACAGAGCTCTTTTGTCCGATAGTGTAGTATCAGCTGCTTCAAGTCAGGGAGTATCTCTTGATATGGTTGAGTCAGGCAGTGATGTACAGACTCAGATCACACTTCTTTCCGAAGCAAAAAGCAAAGGCTACAGCGCTATCATTTTAAGAGCTGCAGATTCAACGACAGCGCCTCAGATGAATGCGGCAGCAGGAGGGCTTCCTATCGTATATATCAATAATGAGCCAATTGATGACCATTTGTCGGCAGATGAATACATATATGTGGGCTCAGATGAGGCACAATCAGGCCAGTATCAGGCTGAATATGTTCTTAATAAGCTTGGGAATCCAAAGACACTCAATGTCATCATTTTCCAGGGCGAGGCAGGACATTCTGCTACTATCGGAAGAACAAAGGCTGTTAAGCAGACACTTAAGAAAAATGGTTGTCAGGCCAATTACGTCTTCGTAGATACAGCAAACTGGTCTGATACTGAGGCAAAAGAAAAATTTGGAATATTCATGAAGACCGGCCAGAGTGTAGATGCTGTTATCTGCAACAACGATACTATGGCTCTCGGAGCGATAGAAGCAATGAAGGAATATGGGCTTAACTATACAAAGATCCCTGTATGCGGCGTTGATGCAACTTCAGATGCCTGTGCAAGTATCCTTGCCGGTGAGATGTCCTTCACAGTTCTTCAGGACGCCAAGAATCAGGCAGCAGCTGCAGTCAAGGCTGCATCAGCTCTCGGAAGCGGCGGATCGATATCAGGCATAGATGGTGCAACTTCTGACGGCAAGTATTTATATGTTCCTTTTGTACCTGTTGATATAACAAACGCATCACAATATAAGTGATTAAGGCAGTCACTGGCAGTCATTGGAACCGTCCCAATGACTGCCTACTTTTATCTAATCATATCAATCTCGTAATCAATACTAAACTGTCTGCTAAGATCTGTATCAGACCAGTTTGTCTTTATTCTCTCTGTAACAATATCGATATCAGAAGGAATCGCATGTAAAAGAATTATAAGTATCTGATTATCCCCATTTTGCGTGATTACATCGCTTTGCCTCAATGCATTCTTTATAACATCTGTTAAAGCTTCCATTGCGGCGTCAATATCAGCATCATCGCTTTCTGGAGTTAGTGTATAGAGCATGACGTGGATCTTCTTGTGATAGTTTAAAACGACGCGGTACAGGAACTGGTAAACAGCCTTAAAGTTATCCGGAGTTATGGCAAGTGCTCCGTTTAATGGGCTTTGCTCTGCAAGAAGTGACATGGTATTGGAAAGTGCTGTAGGAGCAAAACTATTGGAAGAAACGCTCATTGAGATGCTCCGGAAGATCCTATAGCTGTGTAATCCATCCCTCTGCACATCGAAAAGTGCCTTATCAGCTTTTTTAAAGAGGGTAAGGAAGTCTTTTCCCTCGTCCGGAGCAAAAACGCAGCCGATAGATGCACCAAGCGGAATGGACATATCCGGGCCCATCAGCTCTTTTGCAGCTTGAAGTATCTGGTCATTGATGTAAGCAGCTTTTTTGGCAATTACACTTTCGCTTAAGATATTTTTGCAAAAAACAATGAATTCGTCGCCGCTCATTCTTCCGGCAAGGTCGGTTGAACGGATTGCTGATCTTATGACTTCTGCAAAGCTGATCAGCAATTTGTCGCCCATATCGTTGCCATAAGTGTCATTTACAGCCATGAAGTTGTCCAAATTTATCATCATCAGGGCGCCGCTGCTGTTTTTTACAAGAGAATCAATCTCTTTCTGGGCGGACTCTCTGTTGAGAAGACCTGTCATGGGATCGGTCATGGCATTTTCGTTTATTCCTTGCATCTGTTCAATGGCCGACAATATATTAGAGACGCGTGTAAGCAGGACATCTGCGCGGAAAGGTTTTCTTATGAAATCAAGAGCATCTATTGCAAAGCCTTTGCTCTCGGCTTCGTCTGTTTTATCTTCTGTCATGAACATAAACGGGATAGGACGCCCTTCATGCTCTTCAAGCATTCTCTGAAGAGTAAAACCGTCTATCTCAGGCATTTTCAGGGCTGAGATGATAAGATCAGGGTGCTCTGTTTTATACAGTTCAATTGCCTCTCTTCCGCAATTAGCACATACAGTCTCATACTTACCCGATAGAATATGTTCTGACATCCTTAATGACATTCTGTCATCGTCAACGATCATGATCTTATGCTTAGACATGCTGCTACCTCGAACAAACAATAAACTCAATACAGTTAATTGAAGTTGCAAAATATTGTATAATTTATTATAACCAATAACTCGTACACTATACTATATGAATTTTTGTGATAGAATGAAGTCATGGAAAAGAGAGAAAACCCTATAAATCATATAATTGAACACATGCCTGATCTTGATCTTTTAGGAAGAGTCAGGGTTTTGTGCAGATGGCTGTTTTTGGGATGCATCACCGGTGGAGTTGTGGGCGTTATTGGAACGGCCTTTTATTATGCAATTGTTTATGCAACACGCTTTAGAACAGATAATGACCTTATTATCCTAGGACTTCCTTTTGCAGGTCTTTTGATCGTTTTTTTATACAGACTCTGCAAAGACTATGAAGATAAAGGAACGAACCTGGTCATAAAGTCTATTCAGGAAGGTGATAATCTCCCTATTACAAAGGCTCCGCTCATTTTTATAGCCACGTCAATAACACATCTTTTTGGAGGATCAACGGGACGTGAGAGCGCAGCACTTCAGATGGGAGGAAGTATTGGCTATAATCTTGGAAAACTCTTTAAGTTAAAAGAGGGAAATATCAAGATTATCACTATGTGCGGCATGAGCGCAGCTTTTTCAGCTCTGTTTGGAACTCCGATGACCGCTGCTTTCATGGCGATGGAAATAGAAAATGTTGGAATCATGTACTACTCAGCACTTGTCCCTTGCGTTATTTCTGCTCTTGTTGCTTCGGGTGTTGCAAAGTTTTTGGGAGTATCTGCGGAGGTATTTACTGTAAACATCGTTCCGGAGTTCACTCCTTATCAGGCGATATTTACAGGAATTCTTGCTATCCTTTGCGCTATAGTAAGTGTAGTCTTTTGCTCAGTGCTGAAGTTCTCAGGTAAAACCTACAAGAAGCTCTTACCTAACCCTTATGTCCGCGTATTTGTCGGTGGATGCATTGTGGTGGCGCTTACCTATTTGTCAGGCGTAAGGTACTACAACGGCGCAGGTATTGATGTTATTGAGATGGCAATTAAGGGAGAAGCGCCTTATCCGGCCTTCCTTCTTAAGATAATATTTACAGCTCTCACTCTCGGAGCGGGATATAAAGGTGGTGAGATTGTTCCTGCGCTCTATATAGGAGCAACTTTCGGCTGTCTGTATTCACAGCTTCTTGGATTTGATCCGGCTCTCTGTGCGGCTATCGGAATGGGAGCATTGTTCTGCGGTGTTACGAACTGTCCGATATCATCACTTCTTATTTGCTTTGAGCTCTTTGGATTTAAAGGGATGCCGTATTATCTTTTGGCAGTAGCACTAAGCTATACCTTCTCAGGCTATCACAGTTTGTACAGCAGTCAGAAGATCGCATATTCAAAGTTCCATAACAAGTATGTAAACCGCGAGACCAAGTAAACTTGCGTTACACAATTTTAATAAAAGACATTGAAAATTTAAGAGAATGTTCCCGGTGGCATAATTGAATGTCATACCCTCGCATTGTAAGATAAGCATAGGTAAAGTAGTAGGATTATGTTTTACAGTAAGAGGAATAATATGGGAATATCTGTAGGTGGAATTGGAAGTGCATATGGCATGAGCTTCGTACAGCCTATGAATTATACCCTTAAGAACGAGTCTGATATATCAGAAGATTTCGCAAAGAAGGGAGCGGCGGGGCTCATAAACAATGTCTCCCCGGTGGGTTATCCAAACGCTCAGGCGGTTGCACCTCCTGATGACGAGAAGGAAAACCCAATGGAACTGGCGATTGGCTCGGTAATGAAATCGCAGCAGGCAAACCGCATGTACAATGAGGTTGCTCAGAAATTCCAGGGAATGACAATTGGGTACGGGCAGGATTCCTCAGCCCAGACCTATGCTGCAGCAGGCAGCACAATTGATCTTTTTGCATAAGGTAGGATTAAGGCATAAAAAAGAGCGGCACTCAACATTGTTGAGGCCGCTCTTTTATTCTTGAACATAAAGTTCAAGAATGCATCAACCAAGCCAATTTTAAATCGACTACGTCGATGAGGCTTGGTTGACCCCTGAATCACTTTCTCACGAAATCCGCAGCAAGTGCGTATTTCTGAAATTTCATTTGATAGAGATCACAGACATTGACAGAACCGCTGAGATTGCGGAAAATGAAGGTGTTAAAAGTATATATAATGTGTGGATGCTGCATATGAGGATAATTGATTATTATAATTACATAGCGACAGGGATATTTGGGCTGATCTGTCTGATCTGCATTGTTTTGCGGATGAAGGGGAAGCGCTCCGGAAAAGAAGAGATGGGCAATACGCTTACCTTTGGCATTTTTGCTGTTATCATGGTGATTGCAGCTGCAATAAGGCTTTTACTGCTTGATAAAGTGCCCTATGGCCTTCAGCAGGATGAAGCCTCAATTGGCTATGACGCATATTGCCTTGCAACTTATGGAATAGACAGAAACGGATATCATTGGCCGGTATATCCTATTACATGGGGATGCGGCGGCGGAAGCCCGCTTCTTATATATCTAAATGTGCTTTCTATCTCGCTCTTTGGCACAGGAATTGTAAAGCTGAGACTTATCCCGGCAGTGCTTGGTACATTGACAGTTGCTCTTATGTTTTTTACCCTAAGGATCATTTATGACGGAAGATGGTACAGGAATGAGATATCACTTCTTGGAGCAGGATTTTTGGCAGTCTGTCCCTGGCATGTGATTCAGTCCAGATGGAGCCTTGACTGCAACATAATGCCGTTCAATCTGATGCTGTCGGTTTTTCTGTACGTGCTTGCAGCAAGGAAAAAGAGCAGTATCCTATATGCCTTGAGCGCTGTTAATTTTGCGATATGTATGTACAGTTATGGATCCTCTACCATTGTAATTCCTGTCTTTCTTGTTGTGATAAGTATCTACTCAGTAAGACATGAACTCCTTAGTATAAAACAGCTGATCATTGCAATCATATCGTTTGTTATTGTTTTTTCACCGCTCTTTTTATTTTACTGCATCAATTATCTGGGATTTCAGGAGATCATAACGCCTAATATCTCTTTCAACAGGTTTACAGCGGCAAGAACCGGAGATGCGTTTGTCGCGTTTGACGCCGAGATGCCGAAAAAGATCTTTGAGAATTTCAGGTTTATGGTTCGCACAATGTCTGTCGGTGATGATTCGGATGTTTTGGTCCACTATTATCCCGGATATGCAGCTTTATTTGAATTTACATGGCCTGTAACTTTGCTGGGCCTGATACTTTGCGTAAAAGATATGGTAGTATCAGCAAAAGAGGGAGCATTCAGCTACGGAGGAGGATATTCCCAGTTTGAGAGCCTTACAGGCTTTGATGATGACGAGAATCAGAAAGAGGTTTATGCTCTCGGGCATGCAATATTCCTTGCGCTTACAATAGCTAATATGGCGCTGCTTTTGTTTGTTTATCCTGATACCAGCAGAATGACGATCATGTTCATTCCGGTAATTTACTTTTTTATCAGGGGCGGGGCTTTTATCACTGAGAATGCAAGATATCTTATGGTGGCAGCCGCAGGTGTTCTGCTTCTTGGAGCTATATCTTTTACCAAAGACTATTTCACCGACTACAATAGCTGGGCAACCAGTATATTCATGCCGGGGTACGGCGAAGCCATAGAGAGAGCCTATGAGGTTGCAGGCGATGACAGAACGATACGTTCGACTTATGAGGGACTTGCTTCACCTTTCATGCTGGCACTGTACTACAACAATTATGATCCCAATAAGTTCTACACTACGGTTGAATACAAGGATGACAAGGCAGAATTCAGAGTGGCTAAGACTTTTGGGAATTTTGTATTTGAACTTCCTGAAGATATTACGGCAAAAGAGTTTGCGGATGATGTCTTTGTACTTGGAAGCAGCGACATAGATACTTTCAGAGGGCGCGAGAACTATCTGATCGAGGACTTTGGCGGTTATTATGTTGTGTATCGTGAGGTAGTATAATAAGCTATGTATTATTGGACTAAATTGCAGAAATGCGCACTACGCTGCGCATTTCGTGAAACCATGATACGAGTGCAAATAGGCCCTGCGACGTAGTCGCACTGGAATGGCCTATTTGTCATATGTTCTTGGGCATTGTCCAAGAA
>JAEEGL015486308.1_pt1 | contig 20777 bp, 22 predicted proteins | sample 9134231 | NCBI WGS metagenome assembly JAEEGL01 (sample SAMN16246548, study PRJNA631951) | gut metagenome | biome: gut microbiome; feature: rumen; material: fiber-attached | host: Bos | place: Iran: Karaj | collected 2018-10
GATATTTTTAAATTTAACATTATTATTGCAAGTATTAAGTATAGTGAAAAATTAGTATATATATATGTATATCCTGCAAAAATACTTATACTAAAGAATATACCAAAACACAAATATAGTAGATATGTTTCAAGATCAATTTTAAACATATTTTTAAGTACATATATTGTATCTTTAATATAATAATATATTAATACTATTGTCATACAAATGAATCCCAAAATGCCGAAACAAAAATATGACATTGGCAAATCACTCTCTAGTGAAAGTGTATCATTTTGATTTAAATATCCTATACCAAATAGTTTATACTTAAATGGTGCAACTGAAAACTTTTTCTTTGAATATAAATATTGTATATCTCTTGTTTGTGATGGATGTACATCTTTATTTTCAAATTTTGTCTTTAAATATTCACTAGATACTACACACATTTTTCTATATTCTTTTAATGATGCATAGTCTCCTTTATCTTCATCAATCGCTTTATCGATTATTTTAATATTTAAGCTACCATTTATCTTTTCCATTTCATAACTGCTTAAATCAAGTTTTCTATTTTCATTATTAATTTGAATATTGTGATATACTGGCATATATCTAAAAAGAATTGCCATACCAGTAATACAAATTAAACTAAAACATAAATTAAAAATATTAATTTTATAATAACTAATAAACATCTTACAGAAAAGAGAAATTATTATATATATACCTAGAGCTATTAATACCATAAAATATGGTACTTTAGTTCCGATAAGCATAGCACATATAATAAGAGGTAATATTAGTAATATTCTCATATACCATTTATTTCTAGGCTTTAATACTGTATATAGAATTATAGGAAATAGCATAGAAAGTGCATGACCTAAAATTTGACCTGAATCATACCAACCTTTAAATCCTTCTTTTAGGGGATCTGCGTATTCATATGTTTTACCACTTGTTTTAGTTATAACTGCAAGTAAAAGTAATACCGAATACAATAAGAAAGTATATACAACTGTCTTTTTTAGTTTAATTAACATATCTTTTTTATCTTCACAGTTTTTATATAATGTTATATAAATTATAAATACAGTCATCATATAAGCTATATTTAATAAACATCTTACCTCATTTATTATTGTACTAGGTTCTACTGCTATTTTATATAATAAATATGAATGGCCGCAAACTAATATTAAAAATAAAAATGCATATAAAAGCCAAAAACGCTTATTATGAGTATACCTAAAGAATACATATATTCCTAATGAGAATACAAATAATGGTTTTATTACTAAAGAAATAGGTATACCAATATACCCATCTATATATAAATTAGAAATAACATCAAAAATCGGTTGTAATATTATATATCCACACATTAAATTAAGTATTCTATTAAATGTTTTCTTAGTCATGAAATCACCTTTCTATTTCAATAAATTAAGAGTTTGTTCAACTATTTTCTTGTTATCCCCTTCATATTCATCAAGTGCTTTTTTATACTTAGATAACATATCTTTATTATCTAGTATTTCCTTTAATTTGTGCGCAATAGAATAATCATCATTTGGCACTATAATACCATATTTTTCATCTTCAAGAATTTCTCTTGGACCTGTTGTTTGAGTAGATAAAACTGGTGTTTTTAGAAGTAATGCTTCTTTTACAACAATACCATATCCCTCATGAGAACTAGAAAGTACAAATAAATCTGCATTCTTTATATATGGATATGGATTTGCTTTAAGCCCTAAAAGTTCTACTTTATCACTTAAATCATATTCATTTACTAATTCTTTTATTCTATCAAAATTAGGACCATCACCTACAAGTTGCATCTTAAAATCATATCCTAATTCTTTTAAGTATTTTGCAGCATATATTAATCTATCATGTCTTTTTTGATCACGCATTTTTGCTACATTAACTATTGTAAAAGTTTTATTATCTACTTTAAACTCATCTGCTTTTTTTAATATAGTATTTTCATCAATATAATTATATATAACCTCTACTTTATCAGTAGGTATACCATATACATCGCAGAATATATCTTTAGCATCTTTAGATACACATATAACCTTATCTACTTTATTATAACTATCTATTATTTCTTTTTCATTTATACCAATATCAAATTTAGATACATCATTATGAATCCATGCAAATTTTTTAATTGGCTTTTTAATATCTGCCACCCAAGTTGCACTTCTTCCTTCCATATATCCTAAAGCTGCATAATAATCCTTTTTGTTTGCTATTTTATTAATTTTGCGTTTTCTAAAAAATGGTATATAACGAAATAATATATAACTAAAAATATTCTTTCTAAGTACACCTATATTTACAGAATCAGGAACATTATCTAAGAGACATCCTTCCTTCTTAAGTAAATATAAATCAATATCATAATCTTTAACTAAATAATTAATTGTATCAGTTAGAGCCTTTTCTGCTCCACCCATATCTAAAGTATACCCAAATATCAATAATTTCTTTTTCATACTCCACCTAATTCTTTTTAAAAATAAATCTTTTTATCATAGTCTTAAAGTTTTTATAATTCTCACTTTTTCTAAATATTAAGTATATTATTAAATTAGGTATAACTATACATATACCTGCATTGCATAATAAATTTATAATTACACTATTATAATTAACTAATCTTATAACAAAATATGTAATTATACTAACTACTATAAACAAGAACATATAACCAAGAGTTTCGGTTGCATAATTTATATAACTTCTTTTAAATAATTTCTTATATACAAATTTTGGAAAACTATAACACCAGATTACAAGCGCACTTATTGTTGTACCAATAAATACACCTATTAATCCAAATATTTTAAGTAATACAACAGAACATATAATATTAATTATTGATTCAAAAAGTGGTACAAACTTATCTTCTACCCAAATACCTGCAGAATCTTTAAATGCCCCATATGCACTACGCATAACTACTTGAAAATAATTAAACACTAGTACTACAACAATCCATATACCAAGTAAATAATCTTTACCAAGCCATAGTGTTATAAATGGCTGAACTAAGAATAGTATACAAGTTGCCGAAAACGCAGCAACCCAGAACACTATAAATCTAACTTGTTTGAATACATTAAATGCTTTATTATCATCTTCTAAAACAAGTAAATTACCTACACTTGCAGTAAGTGAAGAACTAAATTGATTAAAAAGTGTATTTACTGAATTAATAATTAAACTATAATTTGAATACAATCCTACACTAACTACTCCAAAGAAACTAGAAATTAATATATTATCTGTACTAAATACTATAGAACTTCCAACTTTGTGAAAGAATAAAGCTTTTACTTTCTCAGTAATATTCTTTTCTATTTCTTTTGGTAGCTCTTCTACATCAGTCTCTTTAACATATGGATATAATTTGTTTGCAAATCTTGATATTACGATATTTTCAAGTATTTGACAAACAATTCTAATTACTAAATATAAGTAATAATTTTTAGTATATATAAGAAGTAATAATTGCGATATATTTAAAACTAATATATATATAGCATGTATTATGTTAATAATATAATTCTTTTGATTAGCAAATATTAGACTTCGTTTATATGCAACTAAATAAGAAGATAAAGTGCAAAACAAGAACAAAATATATACAATAGAAATATTTACATCAATTTCAACATTACCAACGATTAAACCTAAAAAAGGTATTAGTAATACACCTACAGTAAATATTACAGCAATAATTATATTGTATGCTTTTTTATAAAATCTAACTAGAGACTTAATCTCTTTTATGTTGTTAGTTGCAATAGGTTTATACAAATTATATACAATAGCATTACCTACTCCAAGTTCAAACACACTAAGTAAAGTTAAAATATTTGTAAATAAACTATTTAAACCTAAATACTCAGTATTTAATACTTTAATGAATACTGTATGTGTAACGAATCCTGCTGCCATTGCAATAAAACTTGCAATAAAACCAGTTATAGAATTCCTTATTGAATTTTTTGTTCTCATTAATTCACCACCATGTTATTTTTTAATTTTAGATACTAAAATAGTTGGTATATATAGTAAGCACACTCTAATTTTAGCAGGATGTTCTTTTAATAATTCTCTAAACTTTTTCTTACCATATATTCCAAATAATAAATATCCATATACGTTATATGTACTATGTTTTATGTCAAATAATTCTCTATAATATAACATATTTCCTAATGGATTTCTTTTTACTAATTTAAAATAATTATTTGAATATCCATCTTGTAGGTATTCTTTATATGAAGTAACATAATTCATACACATGAATTTATGCTTCTTACTTACACGATTATATACTAAAGCTTCAGGTACAAATTTTTCCCCTTCAATTATTGGAAAGTGATACTCTTTAGCTATCTTAGTTTTAAATACTATTAATTTATCTCCAGATACTTTATGTTTGTTATATATATTGTAATAAGTATCAACTAGTCCATCACTAGGAAATAATGTACCAATAGTTTTTTCTTTGTTATCTATATAATTTTGAACATACATTATCCCAGCAATTTCTTCATTATTTGAAATAGATTTAAAATCACTTTCTATTCTCTTTAATACATTTTCTTTTAAAATATCATCTGAATCTATACATAAGAATATATCGCCTTTAGCATTATCTAACCCTACATTATAAGCAGATAGTTTACCACCATTTTCTTTATATATATAGTTAATTTTAATTTTATTCTCTTTTTGTAATTCTCTTATATATTCTTCAGTGTTATCTTTGGATCCATCATCTACTATTAACCATTCAAAATCTTTTGTATCTTGTTTTAACAGAGTTTCATATAAACCAGTTAAAGTATTTCGTCTATTCCAACTTGGAGTAAAAACTGTAATCATATAACCACCTATTTCCTTTTGTGTTCAAAAATTATATCTGTCTTAAATACAAATACTATAAGTATAAGCATTAAAACTGCATAAATAATATATCCGATAGTTTGACTTACTAGTAACCAGATAATACTAGCTGCTGAAAATAAAGCAGTTATTAAATATATTATTAATACTGTATTTCTAACACTAAAATTTCTCTTTAAAAATTGATGGTGAAAATGACACTTATCTGGAGCATCTATACTCTCACCTTTTAATTTTCTTCTTATTATTGCACATAATGTATCAAGTATTGGAACAATCAAAATACAAAGTGGAATAATTATTGAAGATGTTATTAATGTTTTAAATCCAAGAAGTGTTATTACTGATATTATAAATCCTAAAAACATTGATCCAGTATCACCCATAAATATAGTTGCTGGATTAAAATTATGGATTAAGAATCCCATAGTAGATCCTAACATTGTAAATGTAAGCACTACTGATAAACCATATCTACCTTGGAAACTTGCAATTATACCTATTGTTAAAAAGAATATTGAACTAATGCCACCTGCAAGTCCATCAAGCCCATCAATTAAATTCATACAATTTATACATCCAAGTATAAAAATAATTGTTATTGGATATGAAAAATACCAGAAATTAATATATATGCCAAAGAAACTTACATCTTGTAAAAGTAATCCGCCATAAACAGTAACTATTAAAGCTGCTATAAATTGACAGAAAAATTTTGGTTTTGGATTCATTGGTTTAATATCATCACATATACCAGTTATTATAAGTACAAAACTACCTATTAAAATTGAATTCATAGTGGCAGTATGCTCACCAAATATCATATATCCAAGTAAGAATCCACCATATATACCTAATCCGCCAAGTCTTGGCATAGGTACCTTATGTACTTTTCTCTTATCTGGAATATCCATTGCTCCTACATGATTTGCTACTTTTTTTATAAAAGGTATCAAGCATACCACAAATAAAAATGGTATACACATCATTAAAAAAATTGTTGTTGAACTATACATATCATCACCTATTTAATTATATCATACTTATTTACATTTACAAAACATATTTAACTTTATTTTTTATAAAAAATAAGTTATAATTAATATGGTGATGATATGAAAAAGAACAAGATAGATTTATCTGATATTAAAGAAAATGATATAGAAGATACTGGAACATTTACTGATTTATTATCTAAAAAAGAAAGAAAAGCTAATGACGATATAGAAGACATGGTAAACGAAAAAAAACGTAATACTAAAGATCTTACTAAAGAAGTAAAAATAGCTAAAGAAAAAGTAAAAGAAGAATTAGATAATACAAAAGTATTCGAAATAGATGAAGATAAAAAAATAATTAAAGAACCAAAAACTAAAAAAGAGAAAAAGAATAAACAAGAAAAAAATAAACCAACAGGTATTACCGATATTGGAGTATTTATTCTAATAGTTATGTCATATTTTATATATTGTTTACTTTATACAAACTTCTATGATGATAAAAAAATATTATTAATTAATATAGTAGCTATAATAGTAATATTCTTGTTATATGCATTCTCTATTATATTTAATAGAAAAATATCAAAATTCATAATACTAGCAATATTTACAATATTAATTGGATTTATTGCATTTAACTTATTAAATTCATTAGGATTTAAGATAATATAAAAAAGAGAACTAGTTCTCTTTTTTTTCTAATACTTTACTTACAAACATCATAAACACAATTGCAAGTATACATATAGTACCAAGTAATTTAATAGCTATAAATAGTTTATCTCTTTGTTTAGTTAAATTAATTACTTCACTCATATTATATCTTTGAAGTGTATTTTCTTCACTATCATACATAAACCATCCTGTATTATTTGTATTTGCGTTTGTACCATATACTAAATAATAATTAGAGTTTAAATCAAATTGATATGCATTATATTCATAACCATTTATTTTTAATATAGACTCTTTTAAATCTTCTATCATATCTTTTTTATTAGGTGTTTTAGTATATACAGCAATATTACCTAAGTTAATCTCACTATATAATTTAAATGCATGTGTTTCTGAATCATACATATATAAATATGATTTACCTTTAGAATCCTTTAAACCTACTAATGTTAAATTAGTAACTTCACTATAATATGCAGGAACTTCTATTTCATTATATACAGTTTTTGTAACACTATAATAACTACTAACTTTTGGTAAATTGTTTGATTTTCTTATAAATGTATAATCATGACCATTAAATCTTACTGGAAGAGCTTCTTCTTCTACAGTAACTATTAATGTATATGTTTTAGATAAACCGCTTTCTGATGTAACAATTACTTCTATTGAATTTGGTCCATCACTAACTTCTCTTTTACCATCACCAGCAATAGTTGATCTATCATCTTCTTTAGTTGCAAGAACATTAATTTCTGTAGTTCCTGCAGGCATTAACACTTCATATTCAGTAGTTCCTGAATCAAACTCTGGAGAAATAGTAGCACCTTCTACACCAATACTAGATAGATTATTATTTGCTGATTTAGTGTAATAGTAAGTTGGTGGGGTATATACATATTGTGGTTGTGGTTGTGGTTGATATATTTGTTTAGCATTTACTGTAACGGTTTTTGTATCAGATATATTCGTTGATACAATTTCATCGTTTACTAATATAGCATAATCGCCTGTTGCTCTAACAGTTATTGTTCCTGGACCAGTTGAAGTACAATTGACGCTAACGGTTTTATTAATTACTGATAAATCTCCAGTATCATTGACATCGTCTATAGAACAACCAGATACAGGACCATTAGCGCTTATATGCACATTCCAAGAAGCTGCAGCAAAGCTAACAGATGCTGTAAATGATTCACCTTCTGTAAGAGAAGTTCTACTTACACTCATCGCACTTACTTTATAAGTACATGCAAGCATTGCTACAAGTATTATTAATAATAATTTTACTTTTTTCATAAATCCTCCTAACTTTGTTCTATTTTAGCTTTGTTTAATAAATGTTGTCTCATTCTTAATAAGTCTGCTGAGTTAATTACGTTATCTGTTTTAATAACATTACCAGCTTTTAAATACACATCATTTAAAGGTTTAGTTCCTATTAAATGTTGTCTCATTCTTAATAAATCGGCTGAATTAACTATACCGTCTCCAGTTAAATCACCATATATAATTATTGTAAAGGTTTTAGTTTCACTATTACTTGTAATTGTAACTGTATCACCAGTTGCTAAAGCTCCACTATTTTTATCATCACCATTTGAATTTTTAATAGTAACTATTGCTTTATCATTTGCAGTATATAATTTATTTTTAAGTACATTTGCATCTGTACCTATATCAAATCCAAATAAGTAAGTATCATCGTGTTTAACACTAGCTCCTGCTAAAACTTCACCTACTGATATATTTCCTGTTGAACTCTTTTCAATAGTTAATTCATATTTTTTAATATCACCATTTTCAGCCGTTACAACTATATCAAATTTGGTTTTATCTCCCGTAAGTGTTAAATTACCTGTACCTGTTACTTTTGCTTTAGAATTTACTTTTGTATAATCTACATATACATCAGTTGCAGCGCCTGATACTGTATACGTGTAACTTGTTTTAGCTCCGTTAAAATCTGTAACACCAGTACCATTTACTGATAATGATTTTAAATAATTATTTGGACTACCCATATTAGGTAGCGATGTTGCATCAGGCATACTTTCATATACAGGTATATAGAATATATATGCATAATCCTTATAGTTTTCATCTTTCTTGTATGAAGATAAAATTGAATCAGCTTCTGTAATAGGTGCGGTAATATTTTGCATGTATTGATTATTACCTAACATTGGTCCAAATGGATCCCATTTATTTAAATATAATGTAAGTTGCCCCATGGTATTAAATTCATCATTAGCGCCTACATATTTACTTCTTAAAAAGTTAGCACCTTCTACAATTGATTTATATGGACTATCCCAACCCATATCTTTTGCATGTTGTAATCCATTAATAATTATTTCATAGTTACTATTTCCAGATGCACCTACATTAAAATAGTTATAATATCCTTCATAGCCTTCAACTGTTCCAGATATTAAAGCGCTTGTACCATAAACACCTTGTTCTTGTTTTAAACGTGCAGCAAGGTAATATGCATTTAAGCTATTAGCATTTGCAGAATCTATCATTGCTTCTGCATATGTTTTACCTTCTCCACCAACACATTCTTTATTTGCCATAAACGTATTTGACAAAATATCTTCAACACCTTGTGCGGTTTGATAATCATGATAATAAAGAGATTCAAATATAAATACATTGTTTTCATCTAACCAATTTCTTGGATCTAGATAAAACTCTATTGTTTTATATGAAGCCGCATACCAGTTACCATTATCAAATGGTGTATATTCATCAGTAAAATAATTATATGACCAGTTATCATATGATCTATATCCTTGATTGAAAGTATAATATATTAAGTTCCTTTCTTTTTGCCAAAAATTTAATGCGCTTAATCCTTCGATATAGTATTCATAACTCATCATTCTATTCCATGTTACAGGTTCTTCTACTCTAGTTCTCCAGTTTACAAATTTATCTTGCGCGACAAATATGGCATTTGGATATATTGAGTGTAACGCCTCTATTCTTGTTTTAAAAGAATCAGGAAAATTTGCAAGCTCTTCTTCATATGTACCTATACTATCTTCTGTATATATTGCATACGTATTATTGATAAACAAAAAAGGAAGCAGCAATGAAAACACAATATATAAAAATATATTTTTTATTTTCATAACTACCACCTCTACCTTCAATATTAATTATACCAAAAATAGTAGTTGTTGTATATGATTTACAAGGGAAAAACACTTACTTTACACTTTTAAATATTTTAATATTTTTACTACCATAACTCTTGAATTTTATAAGTTCCAAATCAGTATTAATTTCTTCATTTTCATATTCACAAATGATAATACCACCAGTATTTAATAAATCATATTTGATTATTTTATCAAGTGCATCATTTATAAGATTTAATTTATATGGTGGATCTAAAAATATAATATCAAACTTAATGCCTTTAAAGTTATTTAAAGCATCTCTATAATCAGATTTAATTATATTAACATTATCCATTCCGTTAGTATTCTTTTTTATTATATTTATTAGTTCAATATTATTATCAACAAGATAAATGGTTTTAGCGCCATTAGATAAAGCTTCTATACCAAGGGAACCAGACCCCGCAAATAAATCTAGGACTACACTATCACTTATTTTATTTTGTATCATAGCAAATACTGATTCTTTTACTCTATCCATAGTAGGTCTTGTACCTTCTATATCAAATCCTATTAAGTTTTTACCTCTATATTTACCACTAATAACTCTCATACTACCACCAAAATAATTATATCATATTTATTTTAAAGAAGATATAATACTACTAATCATTTCAATTCTAGAAAGTGCTTTATTAATTTTATCGCTTGCTCTAAGCCCTAAATTTGTCTTAGCTTCATCAATAAATTCATTAATCATATTTGGATTTCTACTGAGTATTTTATACCAATATGAATTATGATGTAGATAGTTTAAGTATATAGGATTTCCTTTTAATTTATAATTCATTAATCCTCAAAATGTTTATATATAGGTCTTGGTTTATATGCATTATTATTATTCTCTTTAGCACTAGAAAAATCTTTTACTACACCTATCACTCTTTCTATATTACCTATACCTTCTTTTAGATTATCTAAATCTATTTTTTTAAACCAATTAACCACATCACTAATCGTAGTTGTTTCTTTTTTATCTAAATATTCATCCCATACATTACTATCATTACCATATAATGAATATAATTCATAAAACTTTTGCCATGTCATTTCATTATTTCTTACATATTTAATTAAATTAGGATTATTTCTTACAAAAGATATAAACTCTTCTTTCATATAACCACCTATTTAATTATATAAAAAAAGAGATTATTTATTCCCCTATACAATATGGATAATTAACCTCTTTTATTATTACACTTTTAAATTCATTTAGATCATCTATAGTACCTTTAGTTTTAACAAGTAGATAATTACCTGTATGACCTAAAATATTACCATCTTTATACATCTCTGGTAAAAATACAACTTCTTTACCTACAAATTTGTTAAAGTATTCTATTTCTAATTCTTTACTTATTTCCATAAGCTTTTTAACCCTATTTTTCTTAGTAATATCATCTATATGATTAGGAAGTTCTTCTGCTTTAGTTCCTTTTCTAAGAGAGAATGGAAATACATGTATTTTAGAAAATCTGATTTTTTCTACGGTATCTATTGTTTCATTAAATAATTCATCTGTCTCACCTGGAAAACCTACTATTATATCTGTTGTTATTGACATATCAGGTCTTACACTTCTTATTTTATTTATCTCATCCATAAAATATTTTTTATCATACTTTCTATTCATACTTTTTAGTATTTTATCTGATCCTGATTGAAGAGGAATGTGCATATGATCTACAAGTATCTTACTACTTTTAAGTACATCAATAAATTCTTCATCTAATTCAGTTATCTCTATACTAGATATTCTAAGTCTTTTAAGTCCTTCAATGTTTTCAATATCTTTAAGTAATTTAGAAAAACTATAATTATCCAAATCTGATCCATAATGTCCAGTATGAATACCAGTTAAAACTATTTCTTTATGTCCATCATTAACTAAACTTGTTATCTCTTTTATTACAGTATCTTTATCTTTACTTCTAACCCTACCTCTAGAATAAGGAATAATACAATAACTACAGAAGTTTTCACAACCATCTTCTATTTTAACGAAAGCTCTTGTTTTATTAAAATTATTAAGACACATATCTTCAAATTTTGCTTCTTTAACATCACTTATATCTACTATTTTTTTCTTATTTTTTAAATACTCATTTATATAATCAACTATCTTACTTTTACCTACATTACCAAGTATTATAGATACATCTAAATCATCAAGTAAATTACTACTTACTTGAGTCATACAACCTACAACAATTACTATCTTACCTGGATGATTTCTAAGTACTTGTCTAACCGTTTTTAAAGACTTATTATCGCTTGTATTAGTAACTGTACAAGTATTAATTATATAAATATCAGAATCTTCTTCACTAGATTCAATAAACCCATTATTAAGTAATTTATCTCTCATTACATTAGATTCATATGTATTTACTTTACAACCAAGTGTATAAATATAAAATTTCATACAACCACCTAACTAATTATAACATAAAAAAACTAAGTTTAATACTTAGTTATCAATAATATTTGCTGTCCCATCTTGATACTTAATTACTTTACAAACGTGTTTATCTAATTTTTCCGTATCTAAATCAGAAACATATTCTCCATAATTATCCATACTATCCCAAGCACAATGAAATTCTTTTTTAGGCGCATCAGCAGCTGTTACATCATAAAGATCATTTTGATTTAGTCCGTCTTTTTGCCATTTTCTATCCCAGTATAGATTTATTCTATTTAAAGTAAAGTCTGATATTTTGCTTTCAGCATGATAATGCTTTAATTCTTCTAAATCGATACGATCATATACTAAATTCCCACTATCTACATCTAAACTAACCATTTTTAAGCTTTTTCCATAATCTGCGTAGTAAGAAGTAATTAATTCAATAAAAGTATAAATATTACCACTTTTTCTTTTAAATAAAGTTTCACAATTTGCAAATGATTGTACTCTATAATTACTTTCAAGGTCATTTATAGTAATACCAACTGCTTCAAATATTTTTTGAATGTAATAAGCACGACGTGCTTCCTGACTAAGACAATCCAAACGTTTATCAATAGTATTATACTCGCTTCCAGTAATAAAACCATCACATAGTATATAACGACCTTTTAGTGTAAATGTATATTCATGTTCATCATCAAGATATTTTTTCTTTAAAATACCATTTTTTATTAATTCGTTAATATCTCTATTTTTATCTAATATCGTCATAAAACTCTCCTTACTAATTAATTATCTATTATAGCATAAAAAAAGTTAAGTTTAATACTTAACTTAAATTTTTTCTAAATTCTTTTAAAGCATTTAAGAATTCTTCTTGTCGCTTTATTTCATCTGTTAATTCATTGTAATCTTTAGTATTGAATAAATCTAAAGTTACATCAGTTTTCTTAATAGTTGGATATTCTATTTCACTTTCATCCATTCTACCAAATACTGGTGAGATAACATCACTCTTCTTAAATTTCTTAGTTTCTTCTACTACTTTATCATTTTCTATAGATTCAATTGCGTCTTTAACCATTTGAGGTGTTACTTTAGGTTCATCTTCTGGTAATTCTTCAATTGCCATAATTGGTTCGTCTTCTGGTAATAAACCTTCAACGAAGTTTACATCACCTTTATCATCATCTACAATCTCTATTTTACCAGATTTAACATTATCAACTAATTCTTGATAACTAATTATAGCATTATCTTCTTGTTCTTGTTCAAAGTTTTTAACTACATCTTCTGGTTTTACGTTAATATCTTCTTGCATCTTTTGTAATAGTAATTCTAATTCATTAGGTTCCGTCTTTTCTTCTTGTAATTTTTCTTCATTTTTAGTAGCTTCTATATAATCATTATTAATTTTTATTCTTTTGTATCTATTAAGCGCAAGAATTATTAAAATAGAGTTTAATATTATTAAACCAATAATAATACATATATATAAGTACATATTATTTAGTATAAAATCAAAAATTGTTGTCATACTATCACTCCATTTTAGGGACATTACCCTACACAATATTATTCTACCACATAAGTTTATGGCACGCAAAGGAAATTGTTGTTTTTTTCTACTTTTTTTGCAATTTTTATAAAATCGTATAATTTATAAGGAAAAAACTGTAAATATTTGACACTATTTAACTATTAATCCTTCTAATTTTTTATTATCTATTAATAGTTGCGCGTTTTCTTTAGTTATTATCTTATCTTTAATTAATACATCAAATATTTCTTGATTAAAAGCGAGTTTATCTTCAACTACTGGATATTTATCTTTTATCTCTATTACTTCATTAAATACATTTAATGTTTTATCACATATATTAGTAAGTATTGGTGTTGAGTTTAATATATTATCTGCTAATTTAGATTTATTTATATATTTTTGCTCAAATATAGGTAATTTTAATACATATAAGGATACAAATACATAAATGAATGCTTCAACCGCACCAAGTATTGCGCCTAGTATCTTAGATGGTATACCAAGTATTATAGTAAATTCTAATAATTTTTCAAACATACTTGCTATAAAAGCAATTAATCTTAATATCATTAAAAATACACAAAATAGTATTAAAAATGCGACTACTTCATAAAATAATATATTAAGTACTGGTACATCTTTAAGTATAGATATTCCTTTTATAAATGGTAAGTGTGTATATAAGAATACACTTATTGGATTCTTAAATAAGAAAGCAAATACTACTACTGCAAATATTCCAATAAGTGAGACCAACTCTCTTGTAAATCCCCTAACGCATCCTATAATTGCTCCTACAATTAAAAAAGCTATAATTATAATACTAACTACGTCCACAACTATCATCTCCATTTTAATTATATTATAATTTTTTATAAAAATAAAGAAAATTTTCTTTTTTTATGATAAAATGGATATGGTGATAGTATGCAAAAAACAAGTGTTATATCATTCGTTGTTAGTCCTAAAACACAAGAAATGATGACTGAAGAATTAAATTGGTGTATGAGAGATAAAACTCCACAGTACGCCAAATGGCAAGCTAAAGACGGAGATACAGTTATAACTTTATATGAATCAGGTAAAGTAGTATTTCAAGGTAAAGATGCTGATCTAGCAAGTGATTTTTGGATTACAACAGAAAAAATTAATAGTGGTAAAGTAGATGTTAAAAATAGTAGTACTGATACTAAAAAGAAAGAAAATATAGTAAATCCTAAGATATATCACTCATCTTCTATTGGCAGTGATGAAGTTGGTACTGGAGATTATTTTGGACCTATAGTTGTTACTGCTTGCTTTGTAGATAAGTCTAAAATAAATGAATTAGAAGAATTAGGAGTTAAAGATTCTAAAAAACTTACTGATTCAGAAATACTTAAGAAAGTTCCTAGTATAATAAAACTTGTTCAATATGAATCAATTATAGTATCTAATAAGGAATATAATAATTTCTACTCTACTGATTTAAACATGAATAAAATAAAAGCTATACTACATAACAAAGTTTTATATAAATTAAGTAATAAAATTAATAATTACGATTATATCATTGTGGATCAATTTGCAGAACCTTATGTATATTATAATTATCTTAAAGGATCTAGTAATGTTGTAAAAAATATTACATTCTTTACTAAAGGTGAAGATAAACATTTAGCAGTTGCTTGTGCTTCTTTAATAAGTAGATATATATTTATTCAAGAATTTGATAAGCTATGTAAAGAAATAGGTATTAATATACCAAAAGGAGCAAGTGAAGCTGTAGATAAAGCTGGTATAGAAATTGTTAAAAAATATGGTTTTGATAAATTAAAAGATATAGCTAAACTTAATTTCAAAAATACAATAAAAATAAAAGAAGGTTAAAACCTTCTTTTTTCTTCTCCTAAAGTAGAACTTTCTCCATGACCTGGATATATCGTAATACTATCATCATAGTTTTTAATTTTATTTAAACTCTTTTTCATATCTATGTAGTCTCCACCTAAATCCATTCTACCAATGGCATTTTTAAATATAAAATCTCCCGTAAACATTATATTTTCTTTTTTAAAGTAAAAACATATAGAATCACTTGTATGCCCTGGAGTATATATTACATCAAAATTAAAATTGCCTATATTATAATTTTTTTCACTCAAATTATAGTAATTATATACTACATTATTAAAATATTTTAAAGCACCAACATGATCAAAATGAGAATGAGTAATTAATATACCAAGTATGTTTTTACCATACACTTTATCTATTATCTTCTCATATTCATCTCCTGGATCTATTATTAACACATCAGAGTCAATAGAAAGTATATAACAATTAGTTTCATAATCACCAACTACTACTCTATCTATTTTCATTTAATACCTCCATAACAGGTCCATAAGATTTTCTATATCCATCTATAAGCCCATGTTTTTTTATTGCTTCTATATGCTTTTTAGTAGGATACCCCTTATGATCTTTATATCCATACATAGGATATTTTTTATCAAGTTCATACATTTCGTGATCACGAGTTACTTTTGCAATCACACTAGCTGCAGATATACTAATACTCTTAGAATCACCTTTTACAATTGATTTATATGGAATATCTAAATCAAATTTCATATTACCATCTATTAATACATATTCTAAGTTTATTTTCTTTTTTACTTCAGTAATAGCACGTTTCATAGCTATTTTAGTTGCTTCTAGTATATTATATTTATCTATTTCACTAGGTGTACATCTTCCTATCGCATAACATATACAATTATCTACTATATACTTATAATACTCTTCACGTTTTTTTTCAGTAAGTTTTTTTGAATCAGTAAGACCATCTAATTTAAAATCTTTTGGAAGTACACAACAACAAGTTACTACATTACCTACAAGTGGTCCACGTCCTACTTCATCTACTCCTCCTATAAATTCTATACCTTCTTTATATAATTCTTTTTCATATGCCCATATATCCATAGAATCACCATATTAATTATAACATAAAAAAAGTAAGATTAACTTACTTTCTTAACTTCTAATAATTTATATTCTTTACCTTCTTTTACGAAATCCATTTCATAAACACTCATTTTATCTTTATTATCACTTACATATTTTTTAGTATCTATTTCTTCATCTGGATTTTCTTTTTCATATTCATCATAATATACATTAATTGTTAAATTAGAACCTTTTATAGTAGCATCTTTAACATCATATATATATTGTGTTAAATCACCGCCACCACATCTACAAGATAAAAATGCATATAAATTTTCATCTTTAACATAATCAATAACTCCAACTGATTTTTTAGCTAATTTAATTTCATTACCAAATAAACCTTTATAAGATTTTTCTAAATCTGCATAAAGTACTGTTTTTACAGTTCCATCGCAATAAGTTCCGTCTCCTACGACAATACCCTCGTAATCAGTTTCTTTATCGGTATAAAGTTCACTACAATTAGTATCTTTTTGTTTATCTTTAGCATTATTAAATGCCATTGTTAACATATATCTTTCTGTCATACCATCTTTAAACACATTACTACTAACGATGTAATTATCTGTATAAAATTTATCGACTAATTTTTTAGCTTCAACTATATCAAATTCCTTTACTTCATTAGGTACAACAATTTTGTCCCAAATTAAGAATTCTCCTAGTATTACAACAGCAAGTATTAAAACAGTAATAATAATATTTTTCTTCATTATATCTCTCCTAACTATATAAAGTATAATCCAAAAAAGAAAAAAAAGCAATATTACTTATTTATATTGCTTCGGTATTTCCATTCTTATAATATATAGTCCAAATATTGTTCTCGTATAATACGTGATCTACATTTTCATATTTCTTTGTTTCCGCAGTCTTTATATCAATTACAATAATAGTTCCAATAGTAACTTGGCCTTCTTCATCATAAAAATAAATACGTTTCATAGTGACATAATCGTCATAATCAACAGAATTTGCTGCTGCAATTAAAACCTTATTTTCAGGTGTATCTTCTTTTATAATTTTACAATCTTTAAAAGCATTACAATAGCTAGCTTCATTAATCATTTTTGTTTCTTTTTTGTCTAAAACTTTATCATATAGTATATACCCACCTAATACTAGTATTATTATCACTAGAATACCTATTATATAGTTTTTCATTATATCTCTCCTAACCACATAAAATATAATCTGAAAGCAAGTATCAAGTACTTATCTTTTTATAATCACACGATCACTATTTTCTTCTATTATTCTGTCTAAGTTTTCTTTTGCTATTTCATAAGCCGGTTGTACTATAGAATTACCATGAATATTATATATTTTATCTATTAAGCCTTCATTACGTACTTTCATTAGTGTAGGTACAAGATTCATTTGATTTATAAAACTCATACGTACTAAATGTCCTACGTTAGCATTCCATTTACCCATTTGTCTAATCTCATTCATTGTAGGTAATTTACCTTTTCTAAATAATTCAAATAGTTCTGGATCTATTTCTTCATCTGTTGTAAGTGGTATCCAAATACCATTTACAATTTTTCTAAAGATATCTAGTCTATCTACATCTTGAATAATAGCAACATTAGTAGCAGCTAGTACTTCTTTTTCTTTTTCTGCTTTATTTGATAAAAAGAGTTCTTTTAAATCATAATTTTTAAATGCATCTATATATTCTTTAATTACAAAATTCAAGATTTCAGGATTAACTTTAGAATGTTGTTTTATTACTTTTTGTATTTCAGCATCGTATATTCTTGTATCAGGATTTAATTCTTTTAATAATTCGTGTTGTTTTATTACTTCAGCGCCTAAATCACCATGATCATCTAAATTAGGAAAAAACTTTTTAATTTCACTATCATTAAAAGTACTAGTAACTTTTAATTGTTCAAATCTACCTATATCGTGAAATAAGCTTTCAAGTGCAAGTAAATTTTTAAATGATTCATTATAATTTGTAAATAATGCATCTGTGAGTATTGCTTCATCCATAACAAATATTGAATGATTTTTTTTATCAATATATCCATTTATTTTACTCTCATCAGCATTATTTATATAACTATCTGCATAATTTTCAAACACTTTCTTTTGTTCTTCTATATTCATATCATCACCAAATATATTATATCATAAAAAAACAAATAAACATATTATTTATTTGTTATTATTACATATCTGTCAAAGCCTTGTAGATCTTTTTTTACCTCTACATTACAATCTAAATACTTTAAAGCGATTTCTTTTATGGATTCACCTTGATTATATCCCATTTCAAAGAATATATAGTATTTATCATTTAAATAATCTTTAGCTTTCTTAAATATTTCTTCATAATAATATAATCCATTATTATCTGCATATAAGGCCGTTTTTGGTTCATTATTTTTAACTATATCCATTACTTCTTCATCATAAGCTATATATGGTGGATTAGATATAATACAATCATATTTTTTATTAGTACAAAGCATATCCCCTTGATAAAAATTAATATCTACATTATTTAGTTCTGCATTTATTTTTGCTACATCAAGTGCATCACTTGATATATCTACTGCATCAATACTAGAGTTAGGTAATTTAGATTTAAGTGTTATGGCAATACAACCTGATCCTGTACCAAGATCAATAATACTATCCCCATCTTTTAAATAAGATAAAGCAATTTCAACAAGACCTTCTGTTTCAAATCTAGGTATTAATACTCTTTTATCTACTTTAAAAGTATAACCATAAAAATCAACATCGCCTACTATATATTGTACTGGTTCACCCATCTCTAAACGTTTAATTGCATCATCAATATTACCTTTATAATATTTTTTTAAATAATCTATATCTTTCATAATACTCCTTTAAAGAAAAAGAAGATTACTCTCCTCTTAGTTTTCTTGCTTGATCTTCTGTAATTAGGGCTTCAATTATATCATCTAATTCTCCATCCATAACACGTTCTAGTTGCATAGTTGAAAAACCAATTCTATGATCAGTAACTCTATTTTGTGGATAGTTATAAGTACGTATTTTTTCAGACCTATCTCCTGTACCTATTTTATTTCTTCTTTCGCTGCCAAGTTCAGATTCTTGTTTTTCAAGTTCCATTTGATATAATCTAGATTTTAATACTTCCATAGCTTCAGCTTTGTTTTGAATTTGACTTCTTTGATTTTGGCAAGTAACAACTGTATTAGTTGGAAGATGTGTTATACGAACAGCAGAAGGTGTCGTATTTACTCCCTGTCCACCATGTCCTGATGCACAGAAAGTATCAATTCTAAGATCAGATTCTTTTATTTCAATATCTATATCATCTACTTCTGGCATAACTAGAACAGTTGCGGTTGAAGTTTGAATTCTTCCTTGAGATTCAGTTTCTGGCACACGTTGTACTCTATGTGAACCACTTTCATATTTTAATTTAGAATAAACGTTATCACCTTTTATTTTAAATTCAACTTGAGAATATCCACCGGCAGTTCCTTCTTCAGCATTTAACTCTTCTACTTTCCAACCATTCTTTTCTGCATAATATGTATACATTCTATAAAGGTCTCCAGCAAATATATTTGCTTCATCTCCACCAGCTGCACCTCTAATTTCAACGATAACGTCCTTACCATCATTAGGATCTTTTGGTAAAAGCATTATTTCGAAATCAGCTTCCATTTTCTTTTTCTTTTCTTCATTCTCATTTAATTCTTCCCTAGCATATTCAGCCATATCTGGATCTTTTACCATTTCTTTAGCTGCTTCTATATTACTAAGTACTTTTTTATACTCTTGATATGCTTCATAATTCTCTCTTAAGCTAGATTGTTCTTTTGATAATTCTGTAGTTTTTTTAATATCACTTAAAACATCTGGATTACTTAATAATTCAGTTAATTCATTATAACGTGTTTCTATATTTTGTAGTCTTTCTATCATAATAAGACCTCCTAAACATTTAAATTATACTATAAATAATCTTTTTATACAAGAGAAAAAGGATTATATATCCTCTTCTTCATCTCCATCTA